>Ga0210394_10001326_pt1 | contig 40476 bp, 34 predicted proteins | sample IncBWC12MmetaG_FD_160121 | JGI IMG/M metagenome (GOLD analysis project Ga0210394, IMG submission 160121) | Forest soil microbial communities from Barre Woods Harvard Forest LTER site, Petersham, Massachusetts, United States - Inc-BW-C-12-M | ecosystem: Environmental > Terrestrial > Soil >... | reverse complement strand
TGTGCGATGCTGCGCAGTACCCGCGCCTGTCGGCACTGGGTGGCGAGCTGCGCTTCATGATGATCACGTCGGCGGCGCGGGTGCACCCGGGCGCCGCGCCGGCAGACGCGGTGCCGGCATCGGGGATCGAGGGCGGCGGGGTGTGGATCTCGGTGCGCCCGTCAAGCGAGCTCAAGTGCGTGCGCTGCTGGCATCATCGGCCCGATGTCGGGGTAGCGCCGGAACACCCTGACCTCTGCGCACGCTGCGTCGGTAACCTCTCACTGCCCGGCGAAACGCGGCGGTACTCGTGAGCAATCGTACCGATCGGCATGGGGACACGACCATCGTCGCGGAATCGCGCGGCGGCGCACTGAGCTACCTGTGGCTGACGGCGCTGGTGATCGCCCTCGACCAGACAAGTAAGGCGGTGATCGAGCACAGCCTGGGGCTGTACCAGTCGATCGTGGTGCTGCCGGTGCTCGACATCACGCGGGCGCACAATACCGGCGCCGCGTTCAGCTTCCTGGCCGGCGAGGCTGGCTGGCAGCGCTGGCTCTTTACCGTGCTGGCAATCGCCGTCAGCGTCGCGCTGGTACTATGGCTGCGGCGCATCGATTTCGAAGACCGGGTGCTCGCTGCCGCGGTGGCGCTGATCCTGGGTGGGGCGCTCGGCAACGTGATCGACCGGCTGCGGCTCGGCCATGTCATTGATTTCATTCATTTGCACTGGGGCGAGCATTACTTTCCGGCGTTCAATGTCGCGGATTCTGCGATCACGATCGGAGCGGCGCTGCTGCTGCTCGATGCCTGGCTCGAAGCCCGTTAGCGTTAGGATGTCCCTATGCAGATCGTTCTAGCCAATCCCCGTGGGTTCTGCGCCGGTGTCGACCGGGCGATCGAGATCGTCGAACGGGCGCTGCAGCTGTTTGGCGCGCCGATCTATGTGCGGCACGAAGTGGTGCATAACCGCCATGTGGTCGAGCGGCTGCGGGGCCTGGGCGCCGTGTTCGTCGAGCAGTTGAGCGAAGTGCCGGACGGGGCCACCGTGGTGTTCTCGGCGCATGGGGTGTCCACCGCGGTGGAGAACGAAGCGGCGCGCCGCGAGCTGCAGGTGTTCGATGCCACCTGTCCGCTGGTGACGAAAGTACACATGGAAGTGGCGCACTTTGCGCGCGAGGCGCGCGAGGTGATCCTGATCGGCCATGCCGGGCACCCGGAGATCGAAGGCACGATGGGGCGCTTTGATACCAGTTTCGGCGGCCAGATCTTCCTGGTCGAGAACATCGAGGATGTGGAGCAGGTCGCGGTACGCGATCCGACGCGGCTGGCGTTTGTTACGCAGACGACGTTGTCGGTGGATGACACCGCGTTGATGGTCACGGCGCTGCGTGCGCGTTTCCCGTCGCTGCAGGCACCGCGCCGGGAGGACATCTGCTATGCGACGCAGAACCGCCAGGACGCGGTCAAGAAGCTGCTCGAGCAGTGCGACGTGCTGATCGTCGTCGGCTCGCGCAGCAGCTCCAATTCCAACCGGCTGCGCGAACTGGCCGATCGTGCCGGCATACCCGGGTACCTGGTGGACGGGGCCGAAGACCTGCAGCGCGAATGGCTCAACGGCAAGAGTGCGGTCGGTGTCACCGCCGGCGCCTCGGCACCCGAAGTACGGGTGCAGCAGGTGGTCGAGCGGCTGCGCAGTTGGGGTGCGGAGCTGCCGGCCGAGCTCACCGGCCGCGAAGAGCAGGTGGTGTTCGGTCTGCCAAGGGCGCTGCGCGGCTAGGGGCGGGCGCGCCAGCACACCGGCCACGGTCGGGAAGCGGTTTTATGTCACCCGCGCCGCTTTAAGCGGGCCCTCAAAGAGCGGAATGACCGGTTTTGTTCGGTTCCGGGGCTATAATTGCCGACCATGGGAATACAGTCAGCCGACGCCCAGTCCAACTGGACCCGAGCCGCCGTCAGGCTCACCGCCTGCGGCATCCGCGTCACCGACCAGCGACTGCAGATCGCGAGCATCCTGCTGGGCGAGCCGCAGCACCTGTCGGCCGAGCAGATCACCCAGGCGCTGCGGCGCGACGGCGCGCGGGTTTCCAAGGCGACGGTCTACAACACACTGAACCTGTTCGCGGCGCGCGGCCTGATCCGCCAGCTGACGGTTGATGGCAGCTGCGCCTGGTTCGATTCCAATGTGGCACCGCACTATCATTTCCAGGATGAGCACACCGGCGCGCTGAGCGATGTGGCGCTGCGCGATGTGCAGTTCAGCCGCCTGCCGGCGCCGCCGCCGGGTATGGAAGTCGCCGGCATCGATCTTGTGATCCGACTGCGCCGCCGCGGGTAACTCCATTGGTGGCCAGCCCCAAAGTGCTCATCGTGGGCGGCGGCGTGGGCGGCATGTCCTGCGCAATCTCGATGCGCCGTGCGGGCATGGACGTGGATCTGGCCGAGATCGATCCGAACTGGAAGATCTACGGCGCCGGAATCACGATCACAGGTCCCACGCTGCGGGCGCTGAAAACACTGGGCGTGCTGGATCAAGTGAAGGCGCAGGGCGCGACCTGGAATGGCGCCTATCTCTTCACGCGCAGCGGCCAGCGGATCCAGGAACTGGACATCCCGCCGATCTCGGCCGACCTGCCGGCGACCGGCGGCATCATGCGGCCGGTACTGCACAAGATCCTGTCGGATAGAACGCTCGCGCTGGGCGTCAATGTACGACTGGGCACCACAGTCGAATCGGTATCGCAGCTGCCGGATGGGGTCGATGTGACCTTGAGCGACGGCCATCGCGCGCGCTACGACCTGATGGTCAGTTCCGATGGCATCAGCTCGACAATGCGCGAGCGCATCTTCCCCGAGGCGCCTAGACCTAAATTCACCGGCCAGATGATCTACCGGATCGTCGCGGAACGACCACGCGGCTTCGATCGCACGCACTTCTATATGGGCGATGACACCAAGCTCGGCTTCAACCCGGTCTCCAGCACCCACATGTACATGTTTCTGCTCGAGCACCGGCCCGATAACCGGTGGGTGGACATCGAGGAGCAGCCGCGGCGGCTGTACGACCTGATGGCGGGCTGGGGCGGCATCGTGCCCGAGGTGCGCGAGACGGTCCTGACGACCAATGCCCACACGATCAATTACCGGCCGCTCGAGGCGATCCTGATGCCCAAGCCCTGGTACCGGGGCCGGGTGGTATTGATCGGGGATGCGGCGCACGCGACCACGCCGCACCTGGCCTCGGGCGCCGGCATGGCGATCGAGGACGGCATCGTGCTGGCCGAGGAGCTTGCCCGCAGCGACAGCGTCGATGCCGGGCTGGCCCGGTTCATGGACCGGCGCTTCGCCCGCGGCAAGCTGGTGGTCGAGAACTCACTGCGGCTGGGCGAGATCGAGATGAACCATGGCTCGCCGCAGGAACACACCCGCATCATGGTCGATTCGATGACGCAGCTGCGCCAGCCGGCGTAGCGGGGCGGAGGCCTACGGCGGTGCCCTACTGGCGTGGCCAGGCGCCGATCCCTAACATACGCAGTCTCCACGCCGGAGTAGCTCAGTTGGTAGAGCAGCGCATTCGTAATGCGCGGGTCGCAGGTTCGACTCCTGTCTCCGGCAGTCTAATCAAACACTTACACGTGAGTTTCTGGACGGTAATTTAGTGTCCCGGTTTTTGTGCGAGGTTTTGGCGACTGCTCAACCTGCACCGCGGCCACCGGACCCTCTCCCACACGCTCTCGGATAGATCTCGGCCCGTTGCTATAGCCCCGGCGGCAACCAGCCCCGCGAGTTGAGCGCCCCCACAAACCGCAATCACACCGTTACTTACGGCGAACCGCCGCTCTATGGATGTTTGGAGCGTGGACGCTCAAGAAGCTCCGCACTCGCGTCGCGCGTCTGGTTCACAAGGTATGCATGAATGTCCTCGGCGTCGGAGCGAGACAGGACATCGTCCCATCGGGCCATTCCGTTCGATTGATAGAGCCCATGTAAGACAATTTCATAAAACAGTTGATGCGTCGCGACCGATAGGCGTCGTAGATCCGGCAGGACGCCTCGACCAAAAATATGGCATCGAGCGCAGAAGCGATTGTAGAGAATCTCCCCGTGCGCGATTCCTTGGGCGGTGCCTTCACTTTGTGGTATTTGCGTCAGCGTGCGATCTGCAAATTCTGTCGGCCTTGGAACGTCTTTACCTCCGAGGGTCAATACGATGATCCGGCCTGCATTTCCATATTTGTAGGCTGCCGTGTTACTGGGATACGCGTAGGAGAGGCCCGTTGCACCGCCGTAACCGGCCATGACCGCGAGATATTGTCGTCCGGCGATCTCATACGTCATGGGTGCCGCCATGATGGATGTACCTGTTTCGATCCTTTTGAGCACCTGACCGCTATCGGCGGTATATGCGGTTAGCACACCAGTAGCATCGCCTTGAATGACCAGATTTCCGGCCGTAGACAGCACGCCGCCGTTCCAGGCTGTCTGGAGCGCGTGTTCCCAAGCGATGCGCTTGCGTATCGGATCCCACGCACGCAAGACCCCACGCGAATTTGCTGCGACTGCTGGATTCGCCTTAGCAAGGTCTTTTAACGCCGGGAGCGGCCCAAAGAGCGACGACATTCCTTTCGGGTCGTACCCCTCTGGAAATATACCGGCCACAGTGAACGACCCCTCAATCAAACCAGACGGCCGCCGGTCTGTATCGATATAGACCATTGCCGCTTCGATAGTCGGTATATAGACGAGGCCTGTATCCTTGTCGTAGGACATCGGTTGCCAACTGTGGGCGCCCGCCATGGACGGCGCAATGAGCTTTGGACCCTTTAGGTATTCGGCGTCCGGTGAGATCGTGGGCCGACCCGTCTTGGGGTCTAGACCTATAGTCCAATTCACGAATGCAAATTTCTCTGCCGACACTAGTTCGCCGGTGACGCGGTCTAGCACATAAAAGTATCCGTTTTTTGCCGCTTGGAATAAGACCCTACGGATTACATCGCCGACAGGAACATCCGCCAGAATCATCTTTTGAGTGCTGTCGAAATCCCACTCATCCCCGGGGACCGTCTGGTAATACCAAGCCATTTGCCCTGTCTCCGCATGGATCGCCACGATTGATGCGGAATACAGGTCATCGCCTCGATGCTGCCCTTCCTCCCTAGTTGAGTACGGCGATGCGTTCCCGGTGCCAATGTAAATGAGGTGCAGATCTGGGTCGTAAGACATTCCGTCCCAAACGGCTGCGCCACCCCCAAACTCCCACCTTTGCTTGGGATCCCAAGTCATGACGGCTGACTTTAGATGCGGCTGATCCTGCGGTCCGAGTTTCGGATCGCGTGGAACTGTGAAGAACCGCCATTTGAGCGTACCTGATTCAAGATCGTAGGCTGAGATGTAACCGCGAACGCCTTTGAAATCACCGCCGGCGTTACCGATGACGATGAGATTTCCGGCGATCAGGGGCGCGCCAGGCAAGGTGTAGGGTTGATGCTGATCGCGCGCGATCAGCGTGTCGACTTTCCAGATGCGCTTACCCGTTTTGGCGTCTATCGCATGCAGCCAGCCGTCAAGCGCTCCCACGTATACGCGACCTTTCCATACGACCAAACCTCGATTCACCGCGTCACAGCAAGCATAGCGTGCCCACTGGCCATCTATGTCCGGGTAGTACGTCCATTTTTCATTCCCGGTAACTGCGTTTAGGGCATACACACGACCGAAATTACCCGACGCAAACATCATTCCGTCCACCACAATCGGCGTGGCTTCCAGGCCACGCGAAGTACCCAAAGCGTAATCCCATGCAAAACCCAGTTCGTTGACCGATCGATCGTTAATTATTGCGAGCGGTGAATAGTAGGTCCCCGCCTGATCACCGCCCGATGTTATCCAGTCGATCGATTCTTTTATCGAGTTGACACGCCTCGACTTGTCGATCTGTCCGTCAATAGACTGGGTGGCTGTTTTCGTAACCGCAGGGTCCGGGCGGCCGCAATCACACATCGAGATAGCAATAAGTAAAGCGACGACAATTCGAAACGGACTCACTACATTCCCCACTGGCTGAATATTAATTTTGTGCGCAAACATTGATGACCCGCGATCGTCCCGATCAGCGATTCGTCGCCTAACACTTCATCGACCGTAGACAGCAACCAGTGTCGCTTCGGCCAGGGTGTAATCGTGCGCGGTCAGCGTGACCATGGCGCCACTTGCGTGTGAAGGAACGGGTAGCTTTGCTACCTTCAATGCGTAGATCGTAAACACGTAATGATGAGGCGAGTTGCCCGGCGACGGGCATGGCCCGTGGTACGCCTTGGTTCCTAAGTCGGTGCGCCCTTGCTGACTGCCAGGAGGAACTAACGAGCTGCTCCCGGAACCGGCACCAGCACCAAGACGAGCTGTCGTTGCCGGCAGATCGAAAACGACCCAGTGCCACCAACCAGATGGTGTGCCATGCTCATCGGGATCAAAAAGCGTGATTGCGAAGCTCTTGGTTCCGGGTGGTGTTCCGTGCCACTCAAGCGCAGGAGAAGAATTGCCACCCGAGCATCCAGCAAAGTTTAGTATGAACTTTTCTGGTAAGCGCTCTCCGGCTTTGAAGTCCGGGCTTGTAAGAGAAAAAGCTGAGGCCCCGATGGCGCTGGCACACGCCACTACGCCCGCCCACGACATCGTAGCGACGAGTATGCACCTGGGGTTCAATTTGCATTCCTCTCAAAGCCGCCTGTGATCTCACAGATATCTATTGATTGGCGATTTATCTCGACCCATACCCCGCTAATCCGACACTGTTCGTCGCGGATACGTCGGAGTGATTCGCTTGCAAGCTGATGTTGATAGTCAGTCATAGCGACATAGCGCATGTCCTTCCAATCAAGAGGAGCGTCCGGCACATCCGGCTCAACGCGAAGAATATACATGCGGCCATCGGTCATCGAATAACTCGCTATGCCCGCTGGATCAACCTGGAGCAGCGTTCCGGCAACGTCCGCTCCCGCGTACGACTCGACTTCCTCAACAGTGAGCGGCGACTTCGGAATCTTGTCGACCAGGTGCCCGTGTTCTCGACCAACCGCGGATCGAAAGGAATACCCTGCAGCGACAGCCGCGCGCACTCGCTCCAACCCGGCACTGCTACCACCTGCAGCAACACCAGGAAGGATCGCCCCTACAACCTTCCAACGATGTGCAGTCGATGACAGTGTCGGGCGCGACCTCGTGAATCCTCGCAGTTCAGTGTCGTCGGGGTCAGCGCTCATCGCTTGTCGCTCAGCCGCATCAATCGTGACTCGCACAACCAATCTATGCAGCTGGGGATCACTGTCCAACAGCCCGATCTCAATTGCTCGCTGCACCAAGAGTTGCTCTGTGATCAGATACGCGAGCAGCGCGCCACGACCAGCAGGTTCTCTGACCTCGATTTGGCGCGCTTGTTGGTTGAAGTCCGCTCTTTCGATCGGCCTACCGTTGATGAGTGCGACCTCACTATCCCGAAGGCTTCTCGGGCCGACATTCAATGCGGATACCGCTACCAGTACTAAACCAATGCAAAGCATCGTCAACAAAAGAGAGAACGTGAATCGTGTGCCGACTGGTTCATTCATATGGCAACCATTCGATTAACGAACCACCAGGCGCCTAGACAGCTTAAGACAGTCGAGGCTCCGATCGCGAACCTTTGCGGTGCGAAGGAACCGGAAAGCTTCGCAATAAGGGCACAAAGGATTAGAACCATCATGATCATCATGATTTGGCCACACTCAACGCCAGCATTGAACCCCACCAAAGCTGGCGCAAGGGCTTGACCAACGACACGCAGCTCCTGCAGCCCCGCCGCAAATGCCATTCCATGAATCAAACCGAAGGCGACGGTGATCCCAAACTGTGTCCAGCTTCGCGTCGCTGGATGCGTGACTGACAGCGTACACAGAGCGAAGGAGACGATGCCCAACCCGGCGTACAAAACAACATGTGGCAGCGCCGGACCGGAGTGGGGTGTCGCCGCAAAGGCAACTAATAATGAAGCTAGGCACACACAAAGGGCAACGCCGCGCGACCGCAGTCGCTCGCCCAGTGCCTCGACGCCGACGAAGAGCACGGTAAACGCTACTAGCGCTTCCACGACTTGGGAGTGAGGTCTGATTACGTCCACAGTCACCAGTAAGAGCGTGAGGCTGTGCCCCACGGTAAAGCCAGTTGTAAGCGCGAGTATTCTGCGCACACCCTTTGCGAGTAGGAGGAGCCCGGCAAGAAAGGCCAGATGATCCGGCCCAGTCGCTATGTGCCAGACACCGATGTCGAAGAATTGGATGGCGGTGCGCAGCCGGCCGCTGGCGCCATCCACGAGCTGGATGACGTGGGAAGGTCTTCCTCGAGTAAATGCAAACTCGGCCAGCAAGGTCTGTTCGGTCGAGACCCTGGCCAAATTGACATGAGACGGTGAGACATCGAAGAACGCGTCGCTCGTCAGCTCGAACGCACCCTGACCCGTGCAGTCGAAGTCCCACTCGAGCGTCGCATTCGCTTCCCCCGCGTGAAGAGTGACGACCGGATCGTTCTTTGGACCGCAAGCGCGTCCGTCACGGGTTACTCGAAAGTGTTTCCGAAGATAGTCAGTCAAAGTCTCGAGTACCGCTCGATTGCCATCGGTTGACCGAGTAACTCGGTCAACTTCTGTCTGAGGCATTAGATAGGTAACGCGAACTAAGTTAGATTCGATGAGCCATTCAGACGACGAGCGAGGAATTACATGTGCTTTAGCGGCCTGCGTACTGAATAACCCCGCCAGAAGCCACGGCACAAGGGCGCGCCGCGTCGATATCACAGCCGCGAGCTCCTAAGAATGATTGCGCGTTGACGCAGCCAATCGACGTACGCATCGACGGTGCGTTCAGCGCCTAGGCCGCCGCGCTCCGCACAGTCGGCGTACTCACTCGCTTCAATCGGTGGCCCGTTCGGCCGGAACGTTCCTCCGCAACTAAACGTTAACATGGCACGAACAATGGCGAGCTTTAGAAACGGATCACGTTCGAATATCCGCTGGCGAATACCGTACTGAAAGATCAATTCCTCGTCTATCAGTTTTCCCAGCACTTCTACTCGCACGTAGGATGTCGCGCTGGGCTGGAGGTCTGCCCTTACGTCCGTCATCGCGCTATCGAGTTCTGCTTGACTTATCGCCTTTGATCCGACCCAGGCGACGATGCCGGGGTCGTGGGGAAAGTTACGGCCGCTGCTTCGATTACCTTGTAACCCGCCGACGATCGCGCAGATCACGATGAGCACCAGTGGTACGAGTTGCGTGAAGCGCAAGGAGCGCCGACGAGAATTGTCAATGCTTGCGCTGTGATTTCCATGTCTATCTACGCCAGGCGCGGCCTTCATATCAGCGCGCCCGATTTATGTAGATTGGCGAGGACCAAGCACGCTGTTGCGCTTGAGCAAGGCAATCATCTGTCGGCTTCGTTCTGGTATCCATATAGCAGAGCGAGACGGCCACCGGGTTGCCATTCTCGTCAAACTTTGTTCTAAGGTTCTTACCGTTAATTACCGGCGTGGCTTCTTCGATCGCGCGTACGTAATACACGCTATCTCGCGTAAAGTCCGGATCCGAAAAATCTGCAACGCATTCGGCGCTCGCCGACTTGCAGGATAGAGTCTTCCAGGGATCTTCAATCAGTTTCCGGACATCTTCGCCGGGGTACTTCTGCGGCCTAACTCGAACCACTTCAATTTGGTCGATGCGGTACCGCTCAGTGGTCGGGTAGTAACATTCATTGCCGGATAGACGCGCCACTTGGGCTGCGTTCAGTGCGGCCTTTACAAAATCCGGGCACCCCGACTTCTGCTTTTCAGACCCTACGGCGACTACGCGAAAGTGCGGTACGTGCCGCAGCGACAACGCGCTTCCCATCGGCGCGACCGAGGGGCGACCCTTCGCATCCGTACCGTTCAGAAGGTCAAACCATAAGAGAATTCGAACGCCGGTGGTCGCGTAGACATCTCGGCGCTCGAGAGCGTCCCAAATCGCCGCGCGAGTGCGGTCCCTGGCGTGAACTGCCACGAGACCCCCTAAGCTCAAGAACGAGCCCAGGCGCTCGAACTCGAGAGGGCCGCCGCCATACGAGTCCAGGTTCACCTGTGTGGGCTCGCGAGCCCTATCGAGTGCGGTTCCCGGGGGAGCTTCGGTGGTAAGGAAATCGTGTAACAGTTGGGGCGTCTTGAATGCCATCCACAGATCTACGTTCTTGATCCGATTGATGTCCTTGAAGCCGTGACCGGGGCGTGCGGAGTGCGTATCCGTCGACCCGATGAATCCCCATTGAAAGCGCAGCGGATGATGTGGATCATCAAAATTTGTCAGAGCCAATCCGTATTGAACGGACTTGCCGGGTCTGTAGTTAAACGCGGGCATGAACATATCGCGCGCCTGGCCGGCGTCGAGCCACTCCTCTGGGGTTGAGTTGGGAATGACTGTCCAGCCGGTAATCCACGGCATCTTCAAAAACTTGCGTCGCGCGTCATCGGCCCGAGCTTCACACACCTGCGCTTCATTACCCGCAATCACGCAACGTTGACGAATGATTTCACCGGCCTGCCAGCATTCGGGCAGATAATTGTTTGCCGGGGGCTCGCAGATCGGCTGGTTAGCCACTGTGATTCCGGACTCACGAAACGGTTGATACTGTTCTGAATTGCCATGTCCCGAGTAAATCTCAATCAACTTCACGACACTCGGGTCGTACTGGCTCGCATTCAGCTCATGCTGCCATGTACTTCCGGGCGGCGTGTACAGACCCCAAGCGCTGCCGTGCGGGATAACGAGGTGCGGGAGCCCCCATTTATGGAGCGTCTTAAGCAGATCCGCTGGTGTTGCGGCTGCCTCCTGGCAGTCATTTCGATCCATCGGCGTGTCAGGAGGGCATCGCGCGACGCCCGCCAATTGGCGGGCGAAGGTGTTATATGCTTGATAAAATGAACGCTCAGCCTGCGGCTCCAGCGCCACAATCCGAGGACTAATCTCGCTTATACCCGCGTTGTCCGATGCTGGGGCGCGAATTGGATGGCCCGGCACGGCCCCAGCGTCAAGAGACTTGAAGATCACATTGTGATGACCCCAGTGGCTCGAAGGCGTCTGGCCAACTTGACTCCACTCAAATCCAAGAAAGGGAATGACGTCGGGAACAGACCCATCGCCACTTACTCGGTCGCACAGCCGAAGGGCCTGTACGGTCTTGTGCCAATTCTCTGGTGTGATTTCTTCGGCATGATCGGTAATCGCAAAGAAATCCAGTTGCGCAATATAGCGTGCATAGTTGCAGGCATCGATTGGCGGAACGCTTCCATCTGCTCCGAGTACCATCGGCAGCGCGCGTTCGAAGGCGTCAACTGAATAGCTTGTATGAACATGCAGATCTCCGAAGAGAATTCTGCCTTTGCCCGACGATCGCTTGGTTCGAGCTGAAGCACTTCGCGATTGCGATTCCCGGTCGGAAACAACCTGGGCGGGCACTGGCGTCGTGCCCAACTCCTCCCAGCGGTCAAGATCGACGCTTTCACCCTCGGGGCTGGGCGGTGCGGCTTCGCAGTAAACGCCCGCAATGGCGAGCAACATCGCGACAGCGGCGCGACAAAGGACACGAAGTCCCGTCCAACTCACCCCTCCGACCGCTTCCGCGCACCCCTGAACGACCATCGCAGTCTTGCGCGCGCTGTGTCAGAAGGACCGCACCACCTGAATGCCCACCGTCCGCGTTGCGTTGACTGCAAGTCTTGGCCGGCCGGGCAGCGCCGCGGCAAGCGACGTGTCTGGACCAAAACTTCGCCGGACATTGGCGAGATTCGTTCCATAAAGTGCAATTTCCCATTTGGCGTTTGTGACTCCGAATCTAAGGTCGTAGTCGGTCGTGCCGCCCTGGCTGCTTGCGGGATTGTCGCTTGGCGTAAACGTAAACACTTCACTCCCCGTATAAGTGATTTGCGGCCGCAGAAAGCCATTCCATTCCCCGGCCAGTGGTCGTACCCAGTCCAGGGAGGCATGCACCTGCCAATCAGGAACGCCCAGAATTCGCGAACCACTTGAAGCTAGGAGCGGAACTGAATCCGTCAGCACGGCTCTGATCTTGGATGCGTCAAGGCTGATGGTGAGACCTCTTGTCACGAGCGCCGTGGCCTCGATCTCCCCGCCGGTGCTGCGAGCTGTTCCTGCATTTACCGTCAGGTTGAAGCCGCAAACCTGAATACTCTGTTGGATATTCCTCCAGTCCATCACAAACGCTGCAGCATTAATTCGAAGCTTGCGGTCCAGGAATTCGGTCTTCGCTCCAATTTCGTAATTCCACAGGCTGTCAGGTTTGTACGTTGTCCCGCTGTGTAATTCCTGGTAATCCGCCAGATCAGAAGGTGAGGAACAGGCTCCTGGGGTCGGAATAGTGTAATTCACGCCGCCGAGGCGATATCCTTCGGAAGCACTGGCATAGATGCGTATGTCTTGCAAGGGTTCGTACGTTAGGGCGACCTTTGGGGTCGCGTCGGTATTATGAGTTGTTCGATCGAGTGTCCCGCCTCCAAAAAGGCCACCGGTTGCTCGGTCAACGTTGACGTTGGAATCGAACCAACGTGCCCCGGCAGTCAACGCCCACTGCGTTCCAAACTGCAGAGTACCCTCGCTGTAGACCGCGAATTCCTTCTCGGTAGTTGTATCTCCTCCGTCGAATATTAGGTCGGTACCGGTCCCAGTAGCGGTTCCAAACCCAGGTGCCGTCTCGAGAAAGTCTCTAGTTTTCTGCCGGTCCTGATAGTAGATCCCACTTACTAACTTGAATGGCCCCTCCCATCCACTTACGAAACGCCCCTCATAGGTCCAGATTTTTTCATTTTGATACTTAGAGACTGGCGATGCGCCTGTGAATGGCGCATCAAAGACGGCGCCGGCGATAAACTGAATGAATTCCGATGCATCTTCTCGATCAATGAAACTCCTATCAAAGTGCGACGCTGTGACCATGACTTCGCCGGCCTCGAGCTGTTTTCGCAACGTGATGCTTGCGAGAGTCCAGTGATCATCGCCAGCCTCGGAGACGTTCTGGTCTCGGATCTGGAGAGTGTTGTCGGGTCGATAGTCAGCGAACGGTAAGCCATCGTAAGTGCTGCTTTGGTACAGCAACTTCGGACTGAGTTCCCAACCATCTCCCAGTTTCCACAACCCGCTGAGCATCGCGCCCGCATTATGGGAATCATCGACGTGCTTGAAGAATTGATCGGTCGAAGTGACCTCTTTATCCTGGACACCCGGAATCATGTTGTAAAACGCTGAGAGCCGCAACGCGCTCGCGTCTGCTACCAACGGGACGTTCAGCGTGCCGCTAGCCACATAACCCGCACCGCCTCCTTCAACATAATCGCTACCAACGGCAATGCGCCCCGCCGTAGCGTCGGGGTCTGCCGGATTAGTAATGATCTTGACTGTTCCGCCCATAGAACGGGCGCCATAGAGCGTTCCTTGAGGCCCGCGAAGTACTTCGATACGCTCGACATCGAAGAGCTTAGGATCGACGGCGTACGGCACCGGTGTATCGTCGATATAGAAGCCGGTAGTCTCTCCGATGTTCACGGAGCTGCTGCTGGCCACGCCACGGATGGAAATCGTTCGCGCGCCGCTATGACCCTCTCCCGTTTCAGTAAACGAAAGGCTCGGAATGCTTGTTGCAAGTTCGTTAAAGTCGGCAATGCCGCGCTTTTGCAAGTCGCTACCGCTTATGGCAGACACGCTGGCGGAAACATCCTGAAGCGAGGTCTCGCGTCTCTGGGCCGTTACAATTATTTCACCGAGGGCTTGCGATTCTAGGGCGCTTTCCGGGGCTGCATTGGTCGAACGTATCGGTTTGGTAGTTTCTGAGGCATCCACTTTGCCAGACGAGGGAGCTGGCCGAATGACGATCGCGCCATTATCCGTCGTCTTAATTTCCAGGCCGGTACCCGCAAGCATCGCCGTCAGTGCCTCTCGCACAGACATGCGCCCCGAGACGCTTGGACTGGTAAACCGATCTACATCCTTTGTTGAGCTGACCACTGGCGCACCGGCCTGACGCGAGAACTCGACAAGCGCGGTGGTAAGCTTCTGCGCCGGAATGTCGAAAGTTTTCTGTTCGTTAAGATCCACCGCCCATGCCGCAGACCAAATCGCGCAGCAAGCCAACAAAGCTATGATGCGATAACCCATCCCCTGTCTCCCTTGTTCTCGCTTTTGTTGCGATGTTGGGAGCTAAGACGAATGAGGAGACAATTGCGGACATTCGACGCAACAATCGTTACGGACGCCTTACTATTACGAGCTGACGATCGATACGCCTTACCTCGATGGGGAACACTTGCTGCATGGCATCGAGCGATGCGTCAATTGAATCGACAAATATTGTTCCTGTGAATACGAGCTTCCCGAGCGTAGGGTCGCCGAGAACAATCGGGTTTGCGGAATAACGGTTCACGCTTGCTAGGACGACGTCGAGCGAGTCGCCAGTGAATTCCAGACGACCCGCCCGCCAGCCAAGTGCGACAGCAGTGTCCACAGGCGACTCTTTAATCCTTCCTGACTTTGTATCAACGACGATTTGATAGCCCGCACCCGCTCTGACTGCATCGCCTTTGCCGCTCGTGTTGACAACTTCGACAATTCCTTCCTGCACATTGACGGTCACTTCCGCACCCGAACGCCGGACGTCAAAAGCCGTGCCTACAGCTACTATATCGATACCTCCAGCGTTCACGATAAAGGGATGTTCGGCGTCGTGCTTTACCGAAAAATAGGCTTGCCCGTCACGCAGCCGAAGCCTACGTTGCGATCCAGTAAAATTCAGGTCGAGAATAGAGCGCGCTCCAATTTCTACGTCAGAACCATCCGGCAGCGTCGCTCGGCGGTTGGCAGCGAGCGGGGTTTGTACAGACTCGACACGTGCGCTAATGCGGGTCACTTCGTTCGATCCCAAAGTAACGGTGACTGGGCGTTTGACAAGCAATGCAGCCGTAACGCAAACAATGACCATTGAAGCGGCTATCGCAATGCGAGCACCACCGAATCGTTGCCTCGGTGGATTCTTGTTCGAACTTACCAGATCGCCTTGCGTTAGCTTCACCAAGCGCTCCGGTTCAGGCGGATGAGCGGCCGATGCATGCCAAAGGGCCTGCATTCGCTCGAATGTCTGCATATTCTTAGGATCCGACTCGCACCAATCGATCCATTCCAATACCTCACTCTCCGATAACACGTCTTCTTGCAATCGGAGCAACCATTGGCCGGCGACCATCTCGCGACCGACGACCGACGGATCAGACATATCGGTACTAGTCATAGGAGGTCTTACCCTCTTCAATGCGCTTGATTGCAGCCGCCACAGATAGTCCTTCGATTCTGCAACGGCAGTAAATCAGCACATGTACTAGGTATCGCCGAACCATTCGATCGCTTTTGCCGATTCGCTTGGCTATTTCCGCCGTCGACAGGTTGTCGAGGCGACTTAGGATAAAAGTTTGGCGATAATGGGCCGGCAGTTCACCCAGACAGGCCCAAAACACTCGAATTTCGTCGGCGGCCAATATCTCGCTCTCGACCGGCCGTTGGTCGGCCCAGTCTTCGAGTGCGTCGGGTTGCATGGCATCAATGCGCTCTCTTGCGATGCGACTGCGGAGCCGATCAACTGCTAAATTCGATGCAATCTTGAATAGGTACGCCCGCAAAAAGCCGACTGCGCCGGTCCGACCCAACTCCAGGAGTCGAACGTACGCTTCCTGTGCTATCTCACGCGCTTCTTGCTCGTTTTGCAGCTTAGCCTGAAGAAAGCGGACCAGCATGCGATTGTGATTCCGAAAGAGTTCGGAAACCGCGTCGGCACGCTGGCGTGTGTGAGCATTGCTTTGCGCAGAATCTGCCATGTTCGCCAAGACGTTTGAGAAGCTGAAGCCGGACACGGACAACGCGCCATTCTAAGCGCCACCGACCTTGGTGCTTACTTCAGCCGAATCGCGAAATCGGACGTGTCGGAGCAGTAGCGAGGACAGGATTTGAACCTGCGACTCTTTCGTTCCGAACGCCTCGGAACCCCTGAAAATAAAAGTTTAAGCGCATCAGCAGGTTAGCACATAACAGGGCCTCTCAGAACCGATCAAAAACAGGCCAGTTCTTGGGACTCGCGGCACTGATTTGGTTCCCAAATATGAAGACGGGGCCGAAGCGGAGGTGGCAATTCTAGGGTGAGCCTATCTGCCTATCGGAAAGCCGGACCGGGTAAGGAGAGCACGCAACCGCGCTGCCGTATCAGGCTGAACCCGGGGAGGTCGACGGTGGCACAAGCGAGGTTGTCCGGTCGCAAATTCCGCGAGGTGCTACGTCTCATACGCGAGGCTAACTGTGTCCCTAATAAGGCTTTAGGACGGCGATGAACACGATGGCGATCGCAATGGCAACTACGGCTACAGGTATCGTCCAGTACTGCTGACCCAAGGGCTGCTGTAAACGGCGTAGCCTCCCGCCCAGCCAGCCATGGAAGCCTGACAGCCCTAGTGCCAGAGGCACCTTTGCCAGGAGCCATTGCGTTGGAAACCAGTGGCCAAGAGTGGCTAGAGCCAGACCCGTGGTCCACAGCAGAACTAGCGCAGGAGAGGTTGCGTGCCTGTTCCAACGGCGAAGCTTTTGAATGAGACCACTGTCAAGACCGCCGGGCTGCATCACAGCCAACGCAGCTGAGAGCGAAAGAAGACCTGCAACGAAGACAATGACTGACGCAATGTGCAAAGCTTTAAGCCAGCCATACAAGCCCGAGGCGCTCACGATGGTAACGAGCCTCGTTGCTCCGCTTGCACCTTGCGGGTAAGCCAGCGCCAGTTGAGGAAGCCGCCGAGTGGTACAAGCGCTGCAATGGCCGCGCGGGAAATCTCGCACTTCGTCCAGCCCCCGGCCCCCACGGCCTGCAGCAGGGTCCACGTATAGGCCACGAAGGCCAAGCCGTGGATCGGACCCAGCACTCGAACCCCACAGGCCCAGCCACCTACGTGCTTCAGTGGTACCGCAATGAATACCAATGTGGCCAGCGTCATCGCCTCAACGAGCGAGGTGTACTCAAGCGCGCTGCGCCGACTCCAAACAGCTTCGACGACAGGGGACTTCACGCTGCGACTTGAGCTGCGTACATGCGACTGGCTAAGGCACCCATCAGAAGAACCTGGACACAGCGGTCTCCTGCGACGTAATGAATTCGATCAAGGCCGGGACACCCTGCCGCGTTTGCGCGATGCCACGTTGAATCGCAGGCGCAATTTGCTCGGGAGTGACAACGCGCTCGCCGTATCCGCCAAGTGCTCTGGCCAAGGCCGAATAGTCGCCAGAAATGTCGGTCGCTCGAAACTTCTGGGTCGCTTGGGGCATTATCGGCAACTCGATTGCCATGCATGAGTTGTTTAGCAGGATCGACAAGATAGGCAGGCGCTCACGCACCGCCGTCTCGAAATCCATTCCGGTGAAGCCGATGGCGGCATCACCCCAGACATTGATGCAGAGCTTGTCAGGAAGAGCGAGTTTGGCGCCCATCGCGAGTCCCAGCCCGTAGCCCAATTGAGTCGATTTCCCCCAACCGATATATGAGAGTGGAGCTGTGGACTTCCAGAAGGGAGTCAACTGATCTCGGGGACTTCCGGCGTCATGCGTGATAACGGTGTGATCTTTATCAACGCTTCGCTGCAGCTCCCACAATACACGATAAGGCGTCAGAGGTATCTCATCCGAAGTGAGTTTGGGAAGCCACCTCTCTAGCCACTCATGCTCGACTGCCTTAATCTCCTCGACGACAGCAGAGTGGTCCCGCCGCTTCGGTGCCAGACGTTTGCAGGCATCGCACAAGGCGGATAAGGTCAACTTCGCATCCCCGATCAGGGGATAGGTCACCTGCACACTCTTGTTCAAATCGGCCGGATCCAACGTCGCATGAATGATCTTTTTTCCCCTCGGAATAGCGACACCAAAGGCCGTCTCGGAGAAGCTGCAGCCAATCCCAAAGATCAGTTCGGCGTTCTGCAGAAAATGGTGGACAGTGGCAGGCACCGCGGCGCCCCCGGAGCCCAAGGCCAGCGGGTGAGTCTCATTAAAGGCACTCTTCCCCTCCAGACTTGTGCACACTGGTATGCATAACCACTCCGCGAGCGTTTGCAACTCCTCATAGGCCTCGGCCCAATGCACACCTTGGCCGGCATAGATGACAGGGCGCTTTGCCCCGACCAACGCCGCAGCGGCCAGGTCGACCGCCTTACTCTCCGGGCCATAGCGCGTTGCCACGACGGGCTGGTAATCGAGGGGCTCACTCAGCTCCTCTGACAGCACATCCCACGGCAGCTCCACCACGACAGGTCGCGGTCTGCCATTGCGGAGCTGCGTGAACGCCCTTCTAAGCACCGCCGCGACTTCGCCCCCGGATGTCACTGGCTCGGCATGTTTCGACACGCTTGCCATGCTCAAAGTCGAATTGAAGTTGTCCGGAACGTGGGCGAGCCGGCGTGCATACCCTTGGGGCAGAACCAATACCGGCACGGACTCGCTGTAGGCCTGCGCAACGCCGCCGAAGGCATTCTCGGACCCCGGACCGTGTTGCATACAAAATACACCCAGCCGCCGCCCCCTCGACATACGCGAGAGGGCGTCGGCCATGTGCAGGCCCGTGCGCTCCTGTCGCACAATGACCGTCCGTAGATTGGCCACGGCTGCCTGCTCGAGAACCTGATTCCTCGGGTAGCCAAAGAGGACATCAATGCCCTCCCGCTTGAGAATTTCCGCTACCGCCGCACTCGCCTTCATCGCGGTTGTCGGACTTCAGGAGGCCGCGGCAATTCGATCGATATCGACCGCCTTATCGCCGCGCTCGCCCGCCGCCGTCAGCCCATGGAGCCTAGTCTTCTGCGAGCCGACCAGTTGCGTTCTGCCGAACACAACTCCTCGTACACGGGCGATTTCATCTCCGATGGCCTTCAGCGAGCGAGCTGGGCCACGTACTACCATGATCTCCAGGGTCTGCCCTTCTTCAAGGGGAACATTGATTGAGCTGACAATGCTCTCCTGGCAACGACTCCTGATCCTTGCTAGCTGCCGGTGAACATCATAGAGATCCGAATGAAGAACGGTGACCGTGCCAACGGTGACCTCGTCGCCAATGATCTCCCGATGTTCCACGATGAACTGTCCCAGCACCAATGCGATCGCATGGGACCGGCTCGGAAAGCCCTGCCGATTTACCTGTCGATCTAGCGCCGCCAGCAACACCTCTGGCATCGACACACTTATTCTGGACAGTGGCTGGTGCCTGGAGGGTTGACGCGCACTCATGGCAACAAATCTGTCCGGCCGATCCTTGCCAAATACAACGCTCATACGAGTGGCTCCTTCGCTTAGCTAGTCCCCTCTTGCGGAGCTGGACGGCCGGCCTTTTGATCGTCTGCTCTATATTCTGGCGGCCCGACTCCTCCTCCTCGCCTCGGCATCAGGAGCACTCTAAGTGCAATTCTGGACATCCATCAATATCGAATGGAGAATCGACATCATTCCTATCCGTGATGGGGAGCACTCGTGAAACACGATCTGAACTTATTGCGGGTACTGGTCGAAGTGGCGGACCATCCCAAGATCGCTACCGCTGCCCAAATATTGGGGATGACCCAACCCGGGGTGAGTAACGCTCTCAGACGTTTACGCGCCTCCTATGGCGACCAGCTCTTTGTGCGCACGCCGGCAGGCATGATGCCCACACCGCACGCACAAGTGTTGATCGAGACCGCGCGTGAGATCCTGCGGTTGCATGCTAGCCGGATGCTCGGACAGGCACCGTTCACGCCAGAGACTGCTGACACCGAGTTCCGCTTCGCGCTATCGGACGTGGGAGAGATGGTCTTTCTCCCGAAGTTGATCGAGCGACTTCGTCACCATGCTCCGCGCATTACTATTCGCTCACTGAATCTCGCGCCGGAGGATATTGGCCCAGCTCTCGCCGACGGGAGTGCCGATCTCGCAATCGGCTATTTTCCTGATCTCTCAGGAGAGAGCTTCTTTCAGCAGAAGCTGTTTTCCCACGGATTTGCGTGCCTCGTGCGTCTTGGACATCCCGACATCGGCAAACGGCTTACCCATTCCGTCTTCCTCTCGCTCGAGCATGCTGTCGTACGCGCAGACTGGCGTAGCCAGGAGGTGTTTGAGCAGTATCTGCGGTCCCAACACATAGAGCGGCGCGTGGTGCTTCATGTGCCGCACTATATGTGCATCCCCTTTATCATCTCTACAAGTGAACTCGTCGTCACTGTTCCCAGCGCCGTGGGGACAGCCTTCACCGCCATGGGTCGCCTCCGGGCGCTGGCTCCGCCGTTCGATGTCCCTCTCTACGATGTGAAACAGCACTGGCACCGTCGCGTCCATAGTGACCCGCGCAACCGCTGGTTGCGTGCTCAGGTCGAGTCGCTCTTTGGCGCCAAGGTGCGGGTCGTCCTGTAGGCCTGAGCTGTTGTCGCTGATCGCTTCGCCGGCTTGCTGACGCTGCACTGAGGGGCCCGAGCGATGATAGCCGTGCCTCCATCTCTGATTTTGATCGTCTGAACGAATTTGACACGTCCGTCTCGCGTGAGCTATTAATCTCCCGCCGACGGTTGACCTTGGTCTTTTGCAGGTGTAGGCGGGGCCGCCGGAGGTTGTTCTATCGAGCGACGCACGGGCTCAACTACAGCACGCGCCGTGCGTTGCGCCATCGGGAGAAGTCGTGACTGCAAGGCCGGGATCGGCGGAATCACAAGCATTGCAAGCGACACTCACGGAAAAAGGAGTGCGCTTTGCATTGGCCAGCTATGTGGACATACACGGCAAGTTGAAGGCGAAGTGCGTCCCGATCGCGCATCTGCCCGACATGATGGCCGGATCGGAATTGTTTACCGGGGCCGCGCTGGATGGCGTGCCGCAGCGAATCTCCGATGATGAGGTAGCTGCCGTGCCCGATCCCGCCTCGTGCGTCCAGCTGCCGTGGAAGCCTGAGCTCGCGTGGTTTGCCAGCAATCTTCATCTTGGCGGCAGTCCGTTCGAGGCCTGCAGCCGAAACATCCTCCGGCGCCAGGTCGACCGGGCGGCGGCCCTGGGCTACACCTTCAATCTGGGCATTGAGTGTGAGTACTTTATTTTTAAAGATGATGAGAGCGGATCGCCCGAATCGATCAGCCCGCGCGACGTGCTCGCCAAACCATGCTACGACCTGATTGGCCTGACGGATCACTTCGATCTCGTCTCAGAGTTGGTCGACACCATCAATAAGCTCGGGTGGGACGTCTACTCCTTCGATCACGAGGATGGCAACGGGCAATTCGAAATCGACTTTCAATACGCCGACGTGCTGACGATGGCGGACCGGTTCGTCTTCTTTCGCTACATGGCGAACGAACTGGCGCAGCGTCGGGGCTACTATGTCACATTCATGCCCAAACCCTTTGCCAATCGAACGGGCAGCGGGGCGCATTTCAATATGTCTCTGGCGCGCCGTTCGGATCGATCCAATCTGTTTGACGACAAACGCGACCAACGTCGGTGCGGGCTGTCTCAGCTCGGGTATCAGTTCATCGCGGGCATCCTTGGGCACGCAGGTGCGGTTACGGCCTGCATCGCTCCCACGGTCAACAGCTACAAGCGCCTGATCAAGCAGGGTAGCATCACCGGCTCTACTTGGGCGCCGGTGTTTGCCTGCTACGGTGGCAACAACCGCACCAATATGCTCCGCATCCCCTCTGCTGGCGGGCGCGTCGAGTGTCGAGCTGCCGACATATCCACAAATCCCTATCTGGGCGCTGCCATGTTGCTGGCCGCAGGGCTGGAGGGCATCGAGCAGAAACTCGACCCTGGTGAGCCGCATATGGAGAACCTGTACGAGTGCAGCAATGATGAGTTGAAGCAGAAGAAGATCTCCACGCTCCCAAGGACGCTACTGGAAGCCGTCGAGGCACTGGAGCGCGATCTACTGGCAGAGAAAGTCTTGGGTCCGCTGATGTTCAACACTTTCTGTTCATTCAAGCGCCAGGAATGGGAGCAGTACCACAATCATGTATCGGATTGGGAGCTGAGCCGCTACCTTAAATTCTTCTGATGCATTGAGGCCAGCGTGCGGAAGTCAATAAGAACGTTAACAACTACGAGCGAGCAGAGCGTCAGCTATGTCTAGGTTTCGTGCCGGCCCAAAGGCTACATGCCCTACACAGTCGCCAGGAAGGAGCTCAAGCATGCACCCACGACACGGCCGATCACTTATGTGCCTCGTGGCTTGCATGAGTCTGGCTTCGAGGGTGCACGGTGAGACTGCCCCGAATCAATCCGTAGGCGCGCAACTCGAAAGCTCGCAGCTCGAAGAGATAGTTGTCACTGCTCAGAAGAGAAATGAAGATATTGAGAGCGTAGGTGCCACGATCACGGCAGTCTCGGGGACGGAGCTCATCGAGGCCGGCATTAGGCAGCCGGTAGACATCGCAGCGGTCACGCCCGGCCTAAGTACTCTGAACATGACGGCCGACGGCACACCGATATTCGCCGTACGCGGCATAGGGCTCGATGATTTCAATCCGAATAACAGCAGCGGCACTGCCGTGTATGTCGATGGCGTGTACCAGTCGGCGCCCGCGTTCTTGGAAGGTCAGCTTTTTGACGTGGCCCGGGTAGAAGTGCTCAAGGGGCCCCAAGGTACGCTTTACGGCAAGAATGCCACCGGCGGGGCCGTCAGCATTGTGTCCAGTGGACCCGATAATAGTGGCGGGTACATCACCGCCGGAATCGGTCGTTGGGGAACGTTTACGCTTCGTGGCGCGGACACGCAGCGGTTGACAGACACTTTGGCGGCACGACTCGCATTCACTGCGACCGATCAGACCGAAGGATGGCAGACCGACATCAACACGGGTCGCCATTATGGGCAGACGCGGCAGGGTGCTGTGCGTGCGATGCTCGAGTTCAAACCGGTTGATTGGGCGAGTGCGGTGCTGACGATTCACGGGAATTGGGACCGATCCATTCCTTCCTCCTATCAGGCGGATGAACAAAGCATTCCGGGCTGCGCCACCTGCTCAGCGCTGCTTGACACCGGTACGACAGATCCGTCCTTGGTCAAGGTGAGCCCGCTGCTCGATATGAGACGGGAAATAAATGGCTATGGGGAATCGCTGACGACGAATGTGCATTTGGGGTTCGCTGACCTAGTCTCGATCCTGGCCTACGATGCCAATAATCGCTACAACGTCGATAACAACAACGGGGTGCCCTACTTTGTCTACAGCCTCTACCAGAAGGAGTATGCGCGCCAGGCCTATGAGGAAACCCGCCTGACCTCGAGCCAGCCCCTACTTGGGTTGACCGACTGGCTGATCGGCACGAGCTATTCCTGGCAGGAGTTTCACGGGCAGGACCGAAGCGATCAGAGTGTGCCCATTGACGGCACCCTCGTCACTCCCCCCGATCTGACGCTGATGGGCGCCTCCGTGGCGCGGGACAACTTTATACAGAAGCCGACTTCATATGGACTGTTCCTGAACACGACAACGCACCTGACGAGTGCGCTGCGACTCAATCTGGGCGGCCGCTATTCCGACGACAACATTCATGTCAACGGCGCTTCCTATCTGGTTGGCTCAGATGTGAACTTCGGCCCCGTCGTGGTAGCGGCACGCAATGAAAGCCAGGAGAGCCGAAGCTTCTCGTACCGTGCCGGGCTGGAATTCGATCTGTCGAAGTCGATTCTCGCCTATTTCAGTACCGCGACAGCCACGAAGTCCGGCCAGTATTATCTGGCCCCGGCGCTCGATCCCGCGGGCTGGCAGTACACTCGACCCGAGAAGCTAACGGCTTACGAGCTCGGCCTTAAGACGGTCCTGCTCGACCGGCGCCTCATCTTCAATTCTTCGATCTTCTACTACGACTACAAAGATCGCCAATCCGGCGTGCTGTTCTTGGATCCTGCGACCGGTTTCCTGGCAGGATCGCTCACCAATATTCCAGGCGCGCATGTCACGGGTCTGGATATGGATTTTACGGCTCGACCCTTGTCTGGCCTCACACTGAACGGGGCATTCAGCTATTTGCACACGTGGGTGACACAGACGATCGTTGATGTCAATGGTGATCCGCTCTTCTCACAACTCCCCGTCGGCTCCCCCTTGGCGCAGGCTCCGCGCTTTACCGAAACACTCGGTGGGACCTATCAGCGTGATGTTGGCAACGGCATTACCGCATCCATTCATTTAAACAATCGTTGGGTCGATTCGCAAAAGAACACCTTGGCCGATCCTCTGGGGGCCTATGGGCCATTCTCCCAGCTCAATGGCCGCTTTGCGCTCAACTGGACCAACGGTTGGGAGCTGGCACTGTGGGGTCGGAATCTCACGAACTCCAATTCTATTATCAACGCGTACTCGGGCTTCTTGGGCCGTACCATCTATCGCATGCAGCCCATCTCGTATGGCGCCGAAGTAACCGTTCGCTTCTAATGAGGCCGTGACTCAGGCACCGCGTACCGGCGAGGTTCTAGCAGCGCTCCCGTTCGGCATCCTTGTGCTGATCATTCAGGGGCTGCTTCCACTACTGCTGGGCAGACTGGAGGCAGATCACCGGCTGGATGCAGCCGAGATAGGCCTTGGCGCGTCGCTCGAAGCGACCGCAATTACCGTCTGTTCGAGCCTTGCCGGGCTGTTTCTAGCACCTCGCGGGCTGCGGGCGATCGCGGCATCCGCCTGCCTGAGTCTGGCCGCTGTGAGCCTCCTGACACCGTGGCTTGATTCGCAAGGGCCCATTTTGCTAACGAGGGCACTCGCGGGGATCCCGGAGGGACTTCTCTTTTGGATCACTCTCGGCATGATCGCACGCACCTCGATTACCGAGCGCTGGGCAGCGGTTGTGAACATGGTCAGCACGCTGCTGTCCTTCGCGCTGGCGACCGTAGCCACCCGTTTCTTGATACCGCTGTTTGGCATCAACGGCGGCTTTGTGATGGTGGCGAGCCTGAGCGCGCTGTGCCTTGTTGTGGTGCCCCTTGTTCCAGCGCAGCTCGATCCTCTGCCGCCCGCGAGTACTCGCATGGGGCTCCCGTCGCTTCGCGGGTGGCTAGCTCTGCTCGCTACGATGCTCTACACGGCGGCTGGGATGGGTATTTTTATCTATCTGTATCCGCTCGCGAGCAACGCCGGCCTCAGCACGTCGGTGGCGGATCATGCCCTGACGGCACTCTTGGTAGCGCAATTTGTGGGGGCTCTAACCGCTACAGTCATTGCGGGTCGAATCGGCTATTTCACTGCACTGGCCGGTGCGGGTCTCGCATACCTCTGTGTGTGGCCGATTTTTGGTCTGCGACCGGACGCGCGACTCTTCACTATGGCGGCAACGGCCATCGGGTTAATCACCTTCTTTGCAATATCGTTTCTGTTCCCTCTCGCAGTCGAAGTGGATCAGTCTCGGCGCACTGCCGTGCAGAGTGGTCCTGCCCAGATGCTGGGCACGGCCATCGGCCCATTGTTGGCGGCCGCGGTCGTAGCGAACTACGGACTCACCGGCGTGGTGTATATGTCCATGGTGTTGCTAGCGGCCGCGATGCTCTTGATCACGGGCCTGCACTTCACAACGCCGCGCAGTCTCCGGCTGACCTAGCAGAGCGGCTCCATCGTTCGGTCGCCTGATTACCGGGGTTGTCGTATGCACGCTATACTGCCTTGCGATGCCTCTGAGTAATTTGCGGTACATTCCTCGCGATGCCAGGAAAATCCTCGATGCGCTCTGCGACCCCGGCTCGTGTCGGCCGGCCCCGTGCCAGCGGAAGAATCCCCAATATCGATTCTGAAGAGGATATCCTGCGGGCCGCGGCCAAACTATTTGCCGAGCGGGGATTTGCTGGAACTTCGACGCGACAAATTGCCAATGTCGCGGGATTGCGCCAGTCGGCTATCTTTCACTGGTTTCCTACGAAGGAGGCTATTCTCGATCGACTATTCTCCCGGGGCTGGGACAGGTCGCTGGAGTATTTTGAGCGCATCAGTAACGGCAATATCTCCGGTGCCGTGAAGCTGTGCCTCTGCGTCACCTACGATGCGCGCCTGGTTGCAGGCGCCGAGCCCTACATTCAAGTCATGATCGTGCCGCCCGAGTTGCGCCAACCGAAGTTCAAGCGGTTATTGCTCAAGCGGCAGCGCCTGATAGCGTATCTCGAGGACTTCATCCGCCGGGGCATCGATGAAGGAGACTTTCGGAAGGTCGAGCCGAACGCGGCTGCGCACATGGTGCTTGCCATTGACGAAGTAGCGCTGGATGCGGCCCGACCTCTGACGCCCCTATCCCCGCAGGAGCATGCGACGCGCGTGGTGGATTTTGTCTTAAATGCGCTTTTGGCGGACCGTAGCCGCATCCCAAAGATTCTGCGCGCCGTGGTCGACCAATCGAGACCGATCGCGAATGTTCCCGCGCCTTAACCCCCTAGGCAGCGAAAATCTCTTCCAAACAGCGGTTCAGAAACGTCATAGCAGCCGGCATTCTGCCCGGCGAGAGCGCACAATGCCCGAAGGGCGACTGCAGCACGCGCACCTGGCAATCCGCGATCAGTGCCGCCTCTGCTATGTTATCGACGGCTGGAAAGTAGCGGTCAGTCGAGCACGTCACCAATAGCGTGCGCGCCTGGATCGTGCCCAAGGCGGATGCGCCGCCCTCGGCGCGTCCCCCTGCATCGACGTCGGTGCACTGCCAGGTGCGCAGGGTGGCAAGCAGATCCCTCGCATCAAGGCGCAGATGCTCTTCCTCCCAGCAGATGAGCAACTGCTCGATGGTCTCGTAGCCAAGCTCTCGATAGAGCTGGCCCCGGAAGAACTCATCCGAGTACGCCCAGCCGGCATAGACGCGCGCGAATGCGCGAAGTCCTTTTTCAGGCTGGCGCTCATATCCACTCCCTCGCCAGTTGCCATCCGCCAGCAGAGACGCCTTGAGGCCCTCCAGAAACACCTGGTTGTAGGCACAGGGCCGCGCTGCCGAGCCGAAGGGTAGGAGCCTGCGGACGCGATCTGGAAACAGCGCAGCCCACTGATATGCCTGCATGCCGCCCACCGACCAGCCGCACGCCAGAGCTATCTGTCTGGCGCCCAGGTGCTCGAAGAGGAGTTTCCCCTGCTGCACGACATTGTCGTAGCCGCTAATGCGTGGAAACGGTTGGCCAGATCGGTATCGTGGATGCGTGCTCGGTGAGGAAGAGACCCCATTGCCGAACATATTGGGAATGACGATGAAATAGCGCGCGGGGTCCAGCGGTGCGCCGGCGGCGATTAAGGGCAGATAGCTTGAGTGCCGCCCCGAATAGTAGGTCGGCAGGACAATTGCGTTGTCCCGCCGATCGTTGAGCTGTCCGAGCGTTAGATAGGCGAGCTCTGCGTCGAGTAGAGTCTCCCCCGACTCGAGTTGGATGTCACCCAGCCGATATATTGCGTAGTCGCTCAGAGTATTTGCGAGCTCACGCGTCGCCTTGAGCGACGCGTCGACGTACGTATTGCGCCAAGTGCCAGGCTCCGGCTTCCAGATGACTGAATCGTCCGACCGCTGCCCGACTGGAGGCGACCCCGATTTGCTGCATGAGATTGATGTCGTTGTCTTCTTTGTTGATCACTTCCGCCGTGGCGGTGTAGTGCGACAGCCATTCGGCGAATCCAGGCGATTCGGCGTGTTCGCGCCGTCGAGTGGCCAAAATCGTTGAACGGGTCTCCCGCGCCGACAGCGGAGCCAGAACACGAATGTCGGCGCCGCCATTCATGAAGGTCACCAGAGTGCACGGGTAGATCACTACGATGTGGCCCGCCACCCCGTCCGGAAAACTTTCCTTCGCAAACGTCTCCACGGTGATTAGCTCGCTCTCGGATAACCCCCGCAGATCCTTATTTAGGCTGGCGTGGCATACCGTCCAGGACCCCTTATCTTCCTCACACCAGCTCCCGGCTGCCGGCATAATCTTCTGCAAGGTCGTGCTATGGCCTCCGATGTGGTGATAACACTCGACGTAGGTCTCGACTTGGATCTTCCAGTTGTATCGATTCACCTGCTCAAGAGATTGCACCACGACTTGATTATTCAGGCTCCAGCCTTCCTCGCGTGCACGTCGACACAATCCGGAGAGCTGCTCGGAAATGGAGGTGACCGAGTCGGAAAACGTCACGAAGATGAGCCCGAGGTCCTCCACCACCTCGCTCCTGAACTCCGGCAATCGGCAGGACTTCTTATCGAAGCCTGCCGCCTGCTCCATGAGAGGCGCTCCGATGAGATGGCCGTCCAACCCGTAGCTCCACCTGTGAAAGGGGCAGGAGAATGCGCTGGCGTGGCCAGCGCCACGGGCTATCGGGGCCCAGCGGTGACGGCACACGCTCGATAGAACGCGGATCCGATCTGCTGCGCGCACTACGACCATCGGCTCGTGGAAGAGCTCGAGTGTGAAGTAGTCGCCGACCTTAGGGATCTGCCCGACGTGACCGACGCAGAGCCAGTCTCTCTTGAATATCCGCTCGACCTCTAGGTTGAAGAAGGCCTCCGATACATAGGCCCCCGGCGGCATCGTGTAACCATCCTGAACGCGCTCGGTTAAACCGGTGAGAGCCTCGTTCAGTAGACTCGAGAGAGTGGGATTCTGCGTGCCCAAGATCTTGTTAGATGAAGGTGTCGGCATTTCAAGAGACCTCACAGCAGGGTAGGCCTCACTAGCGTAATCGCTCTATCTCGTTGAGGGGTATTACGATGCCGAACCGATATTAATATTGCTTTCATCGCCTTGACCGGGAAACTATCAGCACGCTCCCTCAATCGAGTGCAAGTAAGGTGAGGCGCTGTCTGTATGGCCACGGCATCGGTTCTCGATCACACGCTCTGGGGCGGCAAACTGTTCGATGGCCGATGGCGTCCAGCGTCCTCCACGCTACAAGTGCAAGAGCCTGCCACCGGTGAGATCCTGGGCGAAGTGGGCAGATCCTCGCCTGGGGAAATTGAGGCACTGGTCGCACGCGCGCACGAGGCGCAAGTGGGTTGGGCGCTTTGGACCGCGGAGGCACGGGCGGCACTGCTTCGACGCACGGCGCAGGTACTCGAAGAGAATCGAAGCAGCCTGATTGAAGCGATCATTCGTGAAACAGGCGGGCTTCGAGGAAAGGCGGAGTTCGAGCTCAATGGTACGATCTCCGAGATCATTCATTCAGCTGCGATACTGATAGCACCCGAAGGTCACGTCCTTCCAAGCCATGACCCATCGCGCTTGAGTCTTGCGCGACGGGTTCCCATGGGTGTCGTCGGCGTCATCACCCCCTGGAACTTTCCTCTCATTCTGGCGGCGCGCTCGGTGGCACCGGCGATCGCGCTCAGCAATGCCGTCATTCTGAAGCCGGATCCGAAGACCCCGATTGTCGGTGGCGTCGTGCTGGCACGGGCATTTGAGGAAGCAGGGCTCCCGTCCGGGGTTCTGAACTTGGTGAATGGCGATGCAGACGTCGGTCAGGCGCTCGTGGAAGCCAAGGGGCTACGGATGATCACCTTTACGGGCTCGACGGCCGTGGGTCGGCGTGTGGGAGAACTGGCTGGCAAGCATTTGAAGCGCGTCATACTGGAACTCGGCGGTAAGAGTCCGTTCATAGTCTTAGACGATGCGGATCTAGAAGCTGCAGCCTCCTCCGGCGCCTGGGGCTCATTCCTACATCAAGGCCAAATTTGCATGGCGAGCGGTCGCCACATCGTGCACCGTAAGGTCGTCGACGACTACCTGGAGCTGCTGACCCACAAGGCCCAGGGCCTGTCCATTGGCAATCCAATGCGCGGGGACGTAGCGATCGGTCCGATCATCAGCAGCCGACAGCTGCAACGAATCGATGAAATCGTAAAGCAATCGGTGAAAGCGGGCGCGATCCTGGCGGCGGGCGGCACGCACAGTGGCCCGTACTATGCGCCCACCGTGTTGGCCGGTGTCACCGCGCAGATGCCGGCGTATCAGGTTGAGATATTCGGGCCGGTGGCACCCGTTACGGTCGCAGAGGACGATGAAGACGCCGTGCGGATTGCGAACGACACCGAATACGGACTTTCCGGTGCCGTCTACACCGGATCGGTGGATCGAGGCATGCGGATCGCGCGACAGATCAAGTCCGGCATGGTGCATATCAATGACCAGACCGTTCATGGTTACGCGGGCGTTCCGTTCGGAGGCACCGGCGCCTCCGGCAACGGTTCCCGCTTCGGTAGTCTGACGAACTGGGATGAATTTACGGAATGGCAGTGGATGACGATCGGGGGAACACCCGTCCGATACCCATTCTAGTTGGGATGCAAGCGAATGGGCAGCCGCTTTAGGCCACGTAGCGTATTGTTGAACCGGCGCTCCACAGCACCCACGATCTCTATTCGACGTACCCGAGACGCTAGGGCCTGCAGCAGCACCTCACCTTCCAGTCGCGCCAGTAGCTGTCCTACGCAGGCATGGATACCGACGCCGAACCCTACGTGGCCTGCCGTTCTGCGCGCAATGAGATACGAATCCGGCTGCTCCCATTTTTGGGGATCGCGGTTCGCAGCACCGAGAAAGAGCAATACCTTGCGGTCGCGCTCGAGACGCACGCCGCCGAGCTCGGTGTCGCGAGTGACCGTCCTGAAAAACGTCTGTACCGGCGATTCGATGCGGACAGCCTCCTCGAAGGCCGGCCGGGCGAATCGGGCCGGGTCAGTGCGAAGCATTTCCCACTGATCGGGGGCGCGTGCGAGGCAATAGAGCGATGCGCCAATCCCATTAACTGTAGTGTCGACTCCGGCGGTCAGGAGAGCCCGCACGAGCTTGTGCGCCTCATCGTGCGTGATTTCACCAGCGTCCGCGCACTGGTAGAGAATCATGCCGAAGCCATCTTCACGCAGGTGCTCCCGCAACGCCTCGGCCTCAACCCAAGGGAAAACCTGGGTTGCCCGCGTGGCGGAGGCCTTAAAGAGGCTGTTGGCCGGCCCGAAAGAATTGAACACCATGTCCCCATATGGCAGAAGGTGCTGTCGATTGTCGGGCCTCATCCCGATGGCGTCGGGAAATACACGCAGTGGGAACGCTTCTGCCAGTTCGGTGCACGCATCAATCTCCTGCTTGTCCACGAGCTGAGTGATCATCTCGGCCGCGACGGCGGCAAATTGCGCGCGCAGGGAGTGCATGACGGCCGGCGACAGCGATTTGTTGAGGGCCGAGCGGGACCTGGAATGCTGAGGTGGATCTGCTTCGAGAATGATACTCGGCAGTCGAAATCGGTCATGACGAGCAAAATCACTCATGCCAACGCCGCGTGCAGACGAGAATGTCTCCCAATCCAGCAGAGACCGTCTCACTTCCTGATAGCGCGCCGCTGCCGCGATGGCATACCGGGGGAGCCACACCACAGGTCCGGCATTTCTTAGCTCCGCGTGGACAGGATAGGGATCGGAGAAGAACTCGATACAAAAGGGGTCCACATCGACAGTCACTGCCCCGACCGGTGGGTCATCGGAGTACAGCGCTTCGGGCGAAACGGGCAAGCTCATGGCATCGGATCTTAAATCAGAGTTACCATCGATCAATACGCTGAAGCGAAGATGTTCACTGGCGATGGAGTACAATCCCGCGCCACCATCTGATTGCGGGTCGCCTGAACGCGCGGATCAGGCGATCATCGACCATATGCGGGAGCTGTTCGGGCCGCTGGCTGAACAAACGGCGAAAGCGCTGCACGCTCGACTGCCCTCTCCCGACCGAGCATTGATCAACGCTATCGCCGCAGGCGCTCCTGCCTGGCAACGCGCACAGAGTCCTGGAGCCTAGCTGGCCGTGCCGGAGACGTAGAGAGAGGTCTGATTGCCGTCCGGGTCTGTCAGGGTGGCTACGCGCTCGTGCGCGCCGGCTTCAGCGGCCGTCACCGTTGCACCGGCCTCTCGAAGCGCCTGGACGAACCGGTCAAGATCTCGGCCGATTTTGAGACTGGCCATGACACCGGCCGGCTGATGCGCCCCTACGGATCGCCGCTCAAGTGCGAGTGTCGCGCCACCGGCATCAAAGGCTGCCCAGGCATCGCCGTCGCGCCACTTCAACGGTAGTCCGACGACATCGCGATAGAAAGCGACGGCACGCTCCATGTCGGTTACTGGATAGCGCACATGGCCGAGCCGCAACGTCTTCGTCGCTTGCGCTGCAATGCCAACGAATGTGCCGATAGTGGCGTCTTGATAAAGGAGTGGCTCTCCGCCGGAAGTGACCTGCACATCTTTTACGCGGCCGATGAAGATCGAATGGGTCCCGTAGTCAATCTCCTGCTCGACGCAGCACGCGATGACTGCGGCCGCCCCGACCAGATAGGGCAACTGAAGAGCCCCTTCACGCCACTCGCCTACCCGAAATCGGTCGGAGCCGCGGCGAGCGATGAATTGCTCGAACAACCCGGCCTGTGTGCGCTCCAGTAGATTCACGCAAAAGCCCTTGGCGCGGCTAATCGGTCCATGGACGCTCGTGGTGCGCTTGACGCAAACCAGCAAAGCGGGGGGGTCAGCACTCAGTGACGAGACCGCGGTGGCCGCCATTCCGTGCCGCGAACCATCCTCGTCCGTCGTGACGAGCGTGATGGTCGCAGCTAACTTGCGCATGGCAGCAATGAAGTCAGACCGGACCGTGTTGGTGTCTGCGGATGTCATCAGCGCCTCAGCGTACGCCATGGGGCTAGTTACGCAGGCTCTTCTGCGCGACGGTCTTGTTGGCGTCCTCGGCCACGAGTTTCGCGGTGGTCTTCTCGGCCGCCGATTGCGAGGCCGCACTGAAATCCTTCACGTTCTCGCTAAGCCACTGGAAGGATGCCCGGCGATTCTCGTTGCGCCGCGCGAATGCGGGCATCACGTACTCCGCAAACATCTGGAAGGATCGCTTCGTGGCCTCCATGCTGGCCCACGTCTGTCCGAACAACAGGATACATCCGAACCCACCGCTCTGATCCCAGAAGCGCTCCAGCGCGCGTAGGGCATCCGCCGGAGTACCAATAGCCCCATTAGCGCTGTCATTGATGAACTCAGGACTTTCCATGCCCAGGGTCACAGGGCCCAGCGGATTGATTCCGCGAACGTAGTCGGCCCACTCATCAAATCCTTCCTTCACCTCCGCGAGCGCCTGGGTGCGGGTCGGGGCGATATGGAATGGGGCGACGAGACGGTAGTGCTCGCGGGACAAGGCCCGGCCGCGCAACGCGGCTTCGCGTTCGGCGATCTCCCAGTTGCTTCCTAGAGCGCCGAATCCCATCTTGCTTGCGGCAGCCACGCCAAGTAGTCCCAGGCCGTAGCGACCGGCGACGGTCCCGCCGGAGGGAGTCACCGCACTCGCGACCGCCAGATGCGGGCGAGGGCGCGTAAAGGGACTCAACTGAAGCCTGGCGTTACAGACCTCAAACCACCCGGCTTTTTGCGTAACCACCTTGCCCTCGAGCAGACGCAGGATGACATCCAGCGCCTCGACCATCCGATCTCGTTGTGTGTCGGGGGATATACCGAGCATCGCAGCATCGGAGACCAGCAGTCCCGGGCCGACGCCGAACATGGCGCGACCGCGTGTCTGATGATCAAGCTGCACCATCCGATTGGCAACCATCAGGGGGTGGTGATACGGCAGTGAGATGACTCCAGTTCCGAGGCGGATGCGATGGGTTCGCTCCGCGGCAGCGGCGATGAACAGCTCGGGCGATGCGATGAGCTCGATGCCGCCAGAGTGATGCTCTCCGATCCAGGCTTCGTCGTAGCCGATGCGGTCGAGATGTTCGATGAGCTCAAATTCGCGCTGAATAGCCAACGTGGCGTCCACATCACGCCGGCAAAAAGGTGGCACGAAGACGCCAAGTCGCAGCTTTGTGGGGTCGACAGGCTTGGAGCCAGATCTTTCAGTCATGTTCATCCTAATTTCATTCTCCGTGAGAAAGGTTCAGATGGCACGCGTGGGAGATCATCAGGGTATCCACCGCGCCGCGAACGGATCCATCCTTTCGTGGGCAGTGGGGGATTGCAATATTAATTAGTGAGACTATTCGTAATACTCCGCGAGCTCGTCTCGCACGTTGCCGCGATAATCAGGGTTAGAAGGGAAGCCTAACGTAGTTCTCCGCCAGCGAGGTCATGGCGGCCTGGGATGAGACGAGGTAGTCGAGTTCTGCTTCCTGGATCCGACGGGTAAAGTCTGTTGCTTCTGGAAACCGATGCAGCAGCGTGGTCATCCACCAGGAGAAGCGTTCAGCCTTCCAAACGCGCTTCAACGCACGGTCCGAGTAGTCATCGAGCGCGAGGCTTGAGCTTCGTCGGTAGTGATCGCTGAGTGCCTGCCACAGGTAGTAGACATCGCTCGCGGCAAGATTGAGCCCCTTGGCTCCCGTGGGCGGAACAATGTGTGCCGCATCGCCGACGAGAAATAGATTGCCGTGCCTCAGGGGCTCCGCCACGAAGCTTCGCAGCGGGGCGATGCTCTTCTCGATCGATGTGCCTTCATGCAACGCGGCGGCTGCGCCGCTGTCGATACGCTGTCGTAGCTCCGCGTAGAACCGCTCGTCCGGCCAGTCCTCGACGCGATCTTCCATGTGGCACTGAATGTAGAGCCGGCTGCGGCTGGATGAGCGCATGGAGCAGAGTGCGAAGCCACGCTCATGTGCAGCATAGATGAGCTCTTCCGAAACCGGGGGCTGATCCACGAGGATCCCGAGCCAACCGAACGGGTAGATGCGTTCGTACTGTTTGAGGATCCCTTCGGGAAAGCTCTTGCGGCTCACGCCATGGAAGCCGTCGCAGCCTGCAATAAAGTCGCATTCGATGTCCTGAGATACCGGCCCTAGCCGGTAACGCACCGCGCACTGGCAGTGCCGGTGCTGCTCGAGTGAAACGTCGGCGGCCTCGTAGATGGTCACTCCGCCGGCCGCATGGCGTCCGGACATCAGATCACGCGTGATTTCGGTTTGGCCGTATATCACGACCTGCTGGCCGACCAGCGCCTCAAAATCAACTCGGTGACGCGCGCCGGCGAAGGACAACTCGACGCCCCGATGTCGGAGCCCTTCGCGCCTCAATCGGGCTCCGACGCCTGCCTCATCGAGTAGGGCTGCGGTACCGTGCTCAATGACTCCGGCGCGAATACGAGAAAGCACATAGTCCGCGCTGCTCGAGGATGATGTTCGAGATTCCCGCCTTGAGTAGCAACTGACCCAACAAGAGGCCCGAAGGGCCCGCACCCACGATCACGACCTGGGTGCGTAGGGTCACGGACTTAAGCCCGGCGTCCGACCCGGCGATCGTTTACTCGTCGTGCCTTGAATTCCGTCTTCGGCAAGGTCTTCGGCGCGAGGATCTCGACATCCGCCCGTACCTCACAGCGGCTGCGGACAGCGCCTGCGATCCGATCATGCCAATCGGCGGGTGTGGCATGTTCGGGATGCTCGACCCGGATGGTCATGATGTCCAGGCCGTCATCGTTGGTATCCAGGATGATCTCGAATTCGTCACCTGTCCCCGAGACCGAGCGGATCGCCTCTTCAATTTGGCTTGGAAAGAACTTCACTCCGCGCAGATTGATGACATCATCGGCGCGTCCGACGAAGGAGCCCAGCGCGCGCACATGCGAGCGGCCGCACTCGCAAGTCGATCGGTCGAAGGTTGTGTAGTCACCGACTAGAAATCGAAGCTGCGGCGAGCTTTCGGAGTTCAGAGACGTGCATACGGTTAATCCGCGCTGGCCGGGTGCGACGGCGCGATAGTCCTGTCCATCAACTGTCTCCCAAATCTGAACGTCCTCGAGCAGATGCGTGAACGGCGCCTGCCCTGCCCGCGCCGAGTACGGGCAGGAGAAGCCGCCGACGTGAGGCGAGGCTTCGGTGCAGCCGTAGAATTCAACAATGCGGGCATTCCAGAGCGACTCGATCCGTGTTCGCGTTGCCTCGATACCGAGCGCCGGCTCACCACCCAGGAACAGTTTGCGCACGGAAGAGGCGGCCGGGTCGAGTCCAAGGTCCTGAAGCACTCGACCCAGATAGAGGGCATACGAGGGCGTGCAGGCGATGACCGAGGGCTGGAGCCGTTCGACGATCCGGGCGCGTGCCGTGCCATCAAGGCCGCCACCTGGGATGACTGCCAAGCGCATTTGAATCAGCGTCTCATACACGCCCCACAGCCAGACATGCGGCCCGAATCCCCCGATCAGGAAAACCGCATCGCCGCGACCAATGCCCATCGCGTGGAGCGCCCGGGCATTCGCCCACACCCAGAGCTGTCGGTCGGCGTGCGTGTATCGAAATACGCGAGGACGGCCGGTCGATCCCGAGGTGGAGAATTGCATCCAGCCACGGTCCTGCCATTCCGCCAACCCGATGGTCAGATAGGAGCCGTAAGGGGGATGCTGATCGGCGTCGAGCGACATTTCTTCCTTCGTGACTACGGGCCAGCGCGATAGATCCTCAACGCTTTGAATGTCGATCGGGAGAAGTCCGAGCCGATCGAAACGCCGTCGGTAGAACTGGCTGTTCTCATAGAGAAATGGCGTCAGTGCCGCGAGCTTCTCATCTTGAATCGCGCGGATTTCATCGCGCGAAGCAAAATCGTAGTGCCGGGTCCGGCTGGAGTGCAGGGAATCCGGCAGTGCCTCTGTCTCCGCGTGCTTCGCTAGAGCGGCGAGCCATGCATTCCGTGTATGAGTTCGAGCGTCAGACACCAACCGAGCGTGTCCCTTGTGTGGCGACATAGGTGCCGCTGTTATGCGCGGCGATCCTAGGAGGGCAGGGCGCCATTCTCAATTGGCGCCCTAAGAATGTGCGATATCACTGAGGCGAATGTGGCGGCTCATTCCATGGACATTCACAGAAGCCATAGACAGACTTCAAAGGATCACAGCGCGCAATGGATTGACTATGAAAGACGATCTGAATCTCATTCGAGTACTCGTCGCTTTGGACCAGCACCGCCGGGTTGGCCTCGCCGCACGCGCTCTCGGTATAACGCAGCCAGGCCTTAGCAACGCCTTGAAGCGCCTGCGCGCAACCCATGATGATCCCCTCTTCGTGCGCTCGCCGCGCGGCATGCAGCCGACACCGAAGGGTCAGCAGCTCGTAGACGCCGCGCGTGAAATGCTCGAGCTGTACAAGACGCGCATGCTCGGGGACTCCGCGTTTGTGCCCGAAAGCACGCCCGCCGAGTTTCGCCTTGCCATGTCTGATGTCGGCGAAATGGTATTTCTGCCGCGCATCATCGAGCACCTACGAGTGCACGCACCGCAGGCGACGGTGCGCTGTGCGGTCGTGCCGCCCAGCGAACTCACCGTGGCGCTCGAAGACGGGCGGCTCGATCTGGCGATCGGATACTTTCCCGACCTCTCCGGCGGAAACATTTTTCAGCAGAAGCTCTTTTCTCATGGCTTCGTCTGCCTGGTGAGAGCCAATCATCCGCTCGTGGGGCGCAAGGTGACGCGCAGGCAATTCCTGGAACTTGGGCACGCCGCGGTTCATGCGGAGGGAAGAAGCCAGGAGGTCTTGGAACAATACCTCAGACGAAAACGGATCCGGCGACGCGTCGTGTTAGATGTGCCCCATTTCATGAGCATCCCCTATGTCATTGCCTCGAGCGACTTGATCGTGACCGTACCGCTGGCGGTCGGAACGGCTTTCGCGAGCACAGTGGGGCGCCTTAAAGTGCTGGACGCACCGTTCGACATCCCGCGCTTTGACCTCAAGCAACACTGGCATCGACGCTTCCACAAGGATTCACGTAGCCGCTGGTTGCGGAGTCAGATCTCTCAACTCTTCAACGAGAAGACCGATGAATGGCGAGAGCTGAAGGCGGTTGACGGGTGAGCGGGCCGAGATATCACTGCGCCGAATAACGCTCATTCCCATACAGGCGGTTGTGAAATGTCGGCGCGGATCACTAGCATCGCGCATCTTATGAGCCAGGGGACACTGTGCGCCAGAACCGCATGCCTGTTCGCATAGGGTGGGGCGATTGCGATCCCGCAGGGATCGTCTTCTATCCCCGATATTTAGCATTTTTCAATGAAGCAACAGGGGCACTCTTCGAGAGCGTCGGTTACCCGAAACTGCTGCTGATCAAGACCTTTGGGATAGTGGGTTATCCAATGGTGGAGGTAAGCGCGCAGTTTCTGATGCCGTGCACCTTTGGGGATGACGTCGTGATCGAGACGGCTATTGCCGAGTGGGGGCGGACCAGCTTCAAGCTCCGACACAGGATTTTCAAGGCGGAGGAGCTATGTGTCGAAGGCTATGAGAAACGCGTGTGGGCTGAGCGCGATGCGCAGGCTAGCTCGGGCATTCGATCCAAGGTTATCCCGGACGAGATCAAGGCTCTATTGGGCTGAAAGACTACGATTCTTGTTTGGAATGAGGGAGTAAGTAAATGAACGATGTGGGCCCGATGTCGCTGCAGGCCTTGATGGAATCCATTCCCAGCATAGCGGACAAACTCTACCGAACGTCGCCGAAAAACGCCGTGGGCATTTTTACGCAAATGATGCCGGGGGAGGCAATCCGACCGGAGTTCACCACCTGGCGGGACGAACAACGCTCGTGGCGGGAAGGGGTTGCCCTACATGATCAAAGCTATCACATGCACAGTTTATGCGTGACCGGCAAAGATGCACTCAAGGTGTTTGAGCGTCTGGGCGTCAATACATTCAAGTCCTTTGCGCCTGGCGTGGCCAAGCAGTTCTTGGCCTGCGCGCCTGAGGGCTATGTGATTGGCGATGCGATCCTCTATTACCTGGAGCCCGACCAGCTGCTCTTGGTAGGAAACCCGGCGTCGACCGACTGGGTACAGTTCAATGCGGAGCGCGGTGGGTATGACGTGCAGGTTGAGTTAGATCCGATGTGGGCGCTCAACAAAGCGCGGACCCGAATGTTCTATCGGTACCAGGTAGAAGGGCCCAATGCCTGGAAGCTCTTGGAGCAGCTAAGCGGCGGTACGTTGCCCGAGATCAAGTTCTTCCGCTCTGAGATGTTGCAGATCGCCGGCTGTCGCGTGCGGGCCATGAGGCATAGCATGGGCGGAGTGCCGGGGCTTGAGCTTTCGGGGCCGTGGCAGGACCGAAGCAAGGTCAAGTCGGCGCTTGTGGAGCGCGGGCGCGAGCATGGACTGCGGCAGATTGGATCGCTTGCGTATTTTACGACCGTGATCGAATCGGGCTGGTGGGCTGTACCGGTCTCAGCGGTTTATACGAGCCCCGGTTTGCGCGCCTATCGCGAATGGCTGACCCCGAATCACGCCGTGGCAAGGATGTCCTTAGGGGGCAGCTTTTACTCTGCCAACATCGAAGATTACTACCTCACGCCCTGGGATATCGGGCACGGGCACCTGATCAAGTTTGATCATGACTTTATTGGCCGTGAGGCCCTTGAGGGCATGGCGAGCAAGCCGCATCCTCGTCGGAAGGTGACCCTGGTGTGGAACCCGGACGACATTGTGCGCATCTTTCAAACCCTGTTCCAGCAGGGCACGATGGCCTCCTACGTCAATTTCCCGCTTGCTGCAACGGCACGCCTGCACTACGACAAGGTCTTGGACGCAAGCGGGAAGCCGATCGGCGTGGCGCACTATCCTGGATACACGGTGAATGAGCGCGCGATGCTGTCGCTCGGGTCCATCGCCGAGGAGTACAGCGCTCCCGGCACGCAAGTAACGCTGGTCTGGGGTGAAGAGGGCGGAGGCGAGAAGAGTGCTCCATGGATGGAACGGCATTCACAGACTTTGGTCCGAGCCACGGTGGCGCCAGTGCCCATAAGCGAGTCGGCGCAAAAGTACCGGGGCATCGTTAATTAACGTAAGACGCATTGGCAGCCATGCACGCGTCAGTCGCCTTGCACACTAATAGCGTGTTTGGCCCGTCGTATTCGCGGATTCACAAGGCCATCCTTGCCTAACGATTCGGCGGTGGGATGCATTCCGGCAAGGCGTGACCGTCGATTCCCTAATTCGACGTGACTGAGGATTTCCGATTTTGCGTGGACGCAATTGCGCTGTAACCGATTGGTCATGGCCGTCTTGACGGCCATGACCAATCGGTTACGATCGACCCTCATTGCATCGATCATATCTCGTACCATTGAATTGACTCTCCAAACTTACCGGACCACGTAGCCGTCCACGACGGTCTAGGCTTAGGGTTCCGGCTCTTGCCGACCATTCGCGATCCACTTCGGCACTGGGGAGCTCCGGATCGGTCTGCTCAAGACACTGAGTAGAAATACTCAACGTCGTGAGTGGGACCGACTACTGCTCCCACAATTCAGTGTGTCGGTTTTTGTGGTGCGCCGTGGAAAGGCGCGATTCCCCCAGTGGGCGGTAGGTAGTCCCACCCGGTAACTTTCGCTCCAGCCGGTAGCAATCGGAGCGGTCGTGGAGGAAACGAAGCGGCCGAAGCCTTCGGTGTAGAGGATCACGTAGGTGATCTG
>Ga0210394_10001325_pt1 | contig 40556 bp, 29 predicted proteins | sample IncBWC12MmetaG_FD_160121 | JGI IMG/M metagenome (GOLD analysis project Ga0210394, IMG submission 160121) | Forest soil microbial communities from Barre Woods Harvard Forest LTER site, Petersham, Massachusetts, United States - Inc-BW-C-12-M | ecosystem: Environmental > Terrestrial > Soil >... | reverse complement strand
CGTCAAGCGCGAGCCCGGCGACAACGCGAGCCGGAAATCGTGAGTGCCTCGCAGCAGCGAGCACCGCGGATCGCGGCAAGTCTTGCGTGGTGCCGGCGTCGCACCGGACGGCCGGACGTCGGCGCTACTGAACCCTGCGCATCATTTTCCCGGCGTCGCGCCGGCGCTGCTTTTCCCCGCCAAATAAAAATAGCCGACCTTGTTATTGGGCGCAGTGCCGTACCACATACGCCCCTGCGTATCGCGGAAAAATTCGCGGATGGCAGGCTCATCGTGAGGAAACGGATACTCGACAACCTGGCCGGTGCGCGGGTCAAAACGCCCGAGAAGATCCATGTTGTGCGAGTCGTACCAGAGATAACCGTCCGCATCGAAGCCGAGCCCGTACGGGCTCGGATCGGGCCCGGGCAGCGGAAATTCCTTGAAGGTTTGCGTCTTCGGATCGAAGCGCGCGATTTTTCCGCCGCGAAATTCTCCCGAATAGATCATGCCGTCGGAGCCGATTTCCATGCGCCGGGGATACGAGTCCGCGGTTGGCGGCGACCACTGCGTGACTTTCATGGTCTTCGCGTCGACTTTTCCGATTTTGTTCACGAGAATGCTCGTAAACCAGGCATCGCCGTTCTTGTCCAGCTTCACGTCGTAGGTATATTCGCCTTCGACGACGCGCGCGAATTTGCCTGTCTCGGGATCGAAGCGGACGAGCGGCACTCCGGTCGCCCACACTTTGCCGCTCGGATCGACGCGGATCGTGTGCTTCGATCCGCCGTCCTCGATCCCCTCCTTGCCGGGAAGATAGGCGTCCTGATACTCCGTGATTTTCTCAGTCGCGGGATCCCATCGGCCGATCCGGTTGGAGCCTTGCTCCGCGATCCAAACGGAGCCGTCCGCCGCGGGCACGGCCGAATGAACTCCGCCCGTGCCTGCGAATGGAATCGAAAAATCCTTCATCTCGCCGGTTTTCGGATCGAGCCGCGTGATCTTGTTGGCCAGGCCGAAATCGGGAATCCACAGAAAACCATTTTTGTCCGGAGCGGCGCTGAACGGCATGCGGCTCGGCGCGGGCATGTCGTATTCCACGTAAACGATGTTCATTGCCTCGCTGCTGAACGGGCGCAGCGTTTTCGCGTAGCCGGGCATGTCCGCCGGAGATTTCGGCAGCACCGAATCCGGGCCGAACAGACTATTCAAGTACGTGGCCACGTCTTCCGCGTCCTGATCGCTGAAATTCGGCCCGAGGAAAATGCTGAAATGCATCGCGTCGCGCATAAATGCGATACGGTCGCGCCAGCCGTCCAGGTCTCGATGCACGGAAGCGATGCGGCTTTGGAATTGGTGGCAAATATTGCAATGCTCGAAAAGAAGATCCTTCCCTTTCGCCGCCGGCCAGAGCTGCGCCGCCTGGTATCGCGAAATTTCATTCCAGCGCACCTCCGCCTTTTGCAACGAAAAATCGAAACTGGCGTTTTGATCGGCCGCAAGACCTACGGGTGAGCGTGGGTCGGTGCGGTAGCCCACGGCGCGGATAAACAGACGATAATCCCCTGCGGGCAAATCGGGAATCCGGTAGCGCCCCTGGCTGTCCGATAGCACGATGACCGTAATTTTCGTCTTCGAGTTTTGCGCCTCGATGAACGCGCCTTGAAACGGCCCGCCGTCCGTTCCGTTCACGGTGCCGGTTATAGTCGCTGCGTGACAAGCGCACCCGAGGAAAGCAAGGGCGCAAATCACCATCAAACATTTTCCAAATATCCGGCTGTGATACGGTCTTTTCATGACTGCTGTCCCGAAGCGTCGCACGCACCCATGCTAACTTTTTTCGCCTCTCTCTTCATCAGAATTCGGCGGCGCCTCAAGTTCGATCCGCGGTTGACACCGACCGGTGCGCGGCATATCGTCTTGCGCAAGGAACAAAACAAAATCCTCGATCAGGATCGCACTCATGAAACGCGACAAACGGGACCAGGAAAATGTTTCGCGCCGGGAGTTCATCAAGACCACCGCCACCGGAGCGGGCGCGGCCGCGCTGACCGGCCTCGGTGTGGAGCAAGCGCGGGCAGAAGGGCGCCCGTCGCATTGGGACAAAGAAGCCGACGTGGTGGTGATTGGCGCGGGCGCAACGGGCCTGCCGGCCGCCATTCAAGCCGCGGAAGCGGGCGCATCCGTAATACTGGTCGAGGCCAACACCGATGTCGGCGGGCACGCGATCCTGAGCGGCGGAAACTTGGCCCTGGGAGGAGACACCAGCCGTCAGAAAAAATATGGCGTGGTCGACTCGCCGGATATTTTGTATTCGGACCTGACCGACTGGTCCGTGGTCGAGCCCAACGGCTTCCCCGATTACCGCTACAACGACAAGGAAGTGATCCGCGCCTTCGCCGACGAAAGCGCGCCGACGTATGAGTGGCTGATCGAACACGGCGTCGCATTCGTGGAGAAAGCTCCCGACACGCTGGGCGGGCACGCGTGCGGCAACTCCGCTCCCAGGGAGAACCACTCAGCGCCGCTAGGCTACACTCTGTTGCAAAATGGCGGACCGCTGCCTGCCGATAAGGGCGCAACTTCGTCCTCCGGCGTCGGCCTCATCCGGCCGCTCGAAGCGAGCGCGCGCAAGCTGGGCGTGCAAATCCTTCTGCAAACGAAAATGACGGGCATCGTCCGCGAGAGTCCCACGTCCGGCCGGGTCCTGGGGATTTCGGCCACGAGTCAGGGCAAAACGCTCAACATCCGCGCGCGCAAAGGCGTCATCCTGGGCACGGGCGGGCACAGCAGCAACGTAAATTTCCGCAGAATTTTCGATCCGCGGCTCACCGAAGAGTATCAGGTCGCCGGCGAGCCGTACTCGTTCCAGGACGCCAGCGGCGAGATCGCGGCGATGTCGATCGGAGCGTCGCTATGGGGCGCGTTCAATCAGTCCGGCGAATTCGGGCAAAACGTGACCAAGGCGGGATGGATCGGCTGCCAATACGGTTACGTCAATCTGAGCTGGCAGCCGGACAGCCCGATTTTTTCCAGGGCGCGCGCGTCGGGCCTCTTCGTGAAGGATTATCAGGACGCGATCCTAGTGAACATGCTGGGCGCGCGTTTCTACGATGAGACGCAGGGCCAGTTCCCGGCGAACAACTACAATTCGATCAAGTCCTACGTCCCGCGCAGCTATTTGAATGCGGCGAATGTGAAGTACGAGCCTTCCAATTTTATCAACGCTGCGCTGGCGGGAATCGGTGACACCTACGCCGGAGGCGGGCCGATCTGGGCCATTTTCGATTCGGAGTCAGTGAAGCGCGAAGGTTGGAAGGTTACGCCTCCCTACGTGGACACGGCGCAGGGTTACTTCTTCTCGTCCGATACTGTAAAGGATCTTGGCTCTAAAATCGTGAACAAGTATCAGCGAAAGCCCATGCCGCCCGACGCGCTCGACGCAACAGTGGGGCGGTACAACTCGTTCGTAGATGCCGGTAAGGATACGGACTTCGGGAAACCCTCGCCGAAATACAAGATTCAGGCCCCACCGTTTTACGCCGCCTGGGCCACGCCTGTGATTCATGACACGCGCTCCGGCCTGCGCATCAACGCCAAGTCTCAGGTGATCGATCTCAACGGCGAAATCATTCCCGGCCTCTACTGCGGGGGTGAAACGGCGGGCGGTTTCAGCCTGCACGGCCTCGCGCGCTGCGTGGTGCAAGGCCGAATCGCGGGAAGGAACGCGGCTGCGGAAACAGCGAAAGCGTAGTGAGGCGCTCGGTGGTGGAAAGCGGCGCGCTTGGCTTGCCGTTGCCTGTTGCTCTGAATGCCAAGGCGGGCGGACGGCCAACCGCCGCCCGCCCCTGACGAACTAGCTGGCGCTCTTCGTCTCGACACGCACACTCTTTGCGCGAGCCGACTTGGGGAGATCGATACTCAGGATTCCATCCTTCAATGTTGCGTTGACCTTTGAGGCATCCACCTCCGTTGGCAAGTCTACCGACCGGAAAATTTCCTTCGAGCACCGCTCCGAGTAGACGGTCTTCCCTTTCGTAGTCTCTTGCTTGGACTCGTGATTGCCGGAAATCGTGAGGCGGCTTCCTTCGACCTGGACGTCGAGTTCCTTGGCTGCGAATCCGGGGACTTCAGCCTTCACGTTCAATGCATCCTCCGATTCCGAGATTTCCAGGTGGACGGGATGAAGCAGTTCGGATTCAGCCTCGAGCCAGTCGGCTAAATCGCGGCCGTCCGAGCGTCCATTGCCGTCGAAAATTTCAAACGCTCGCCGCGCGATGGAGTCATACAGGCTCTCCATCCTGTCGACGAGCTGTTGGGATTCGGTCGGCTTCGTGATCGCTGATGTTTTAACGGCTTGCACTGCAGTAGCAGCTTGCGGGGTCATTTCGATTCTCCTTCGGCGAATTTCGTGCGCCGTGCCGGCCCCGGAGAGGCAAGTTGAGTTGAGCTTGCTTCTCGCAAAGTTCCAGTCCGGGCGCCCATGCTCGCCCACCTAAATGATGTTGGCGCGAGAGAAAGGTTGCAGTGACCGGGGTCACAAACGGACGAAATTCACAGGATCGTAAGAATTCACTGCCGATGACGGGGTTAATCGGCCGAAGGAGATGGCGATGTGACACCTGTTACTCCCGAATTTGACTGCTCGCACCGTGGTTCGGGTGGCCGCAGTCCAAACTGAATTTGGGTGCTGAAGGTCGTCGAGCCAGTCGGCGGCAAAGGAGAGCGCCTAAGGTTTAAGATGCTCTCTTGACCGCCGCCTCTTGCTTCGTTTCTCTCCCGATCCATGCAGGTGGATCGCTCGCAGGAAATGACTCCAACGATGCCTCCTCGACATCATCGGGTTCCTGATCCTGGTTCTGCTGGATCGGCTCGGGTTCCTCTTGCTGCGGATTCATACGCCTATTCTGCGCTGTGACGGGAACTTCCTCAATAGTCTCTCCGTCGATTCCAGCAAACTCAGACAGGAATCTCACCAGCGCCTACTGTGCCGCTCGCGGCGTCTGATCCCTTGGAGAAGAAGTCTTATAGATCATTCGGCGGCAGCACAAGAACACGCCTGTGATGGACAGGATCGCCGGGACCAAACCCAACATGGCCCAAACGATTTCGGTAAACCAGCCGAACCTGCCAAAGTGTAAGTCACTGAGCGCCAACAGCAGCTGATCGGTGACCTTGTCGTGCGGATCGAAGAGCCCAAATGCGGTGTTGAACGCTTGTGGAAAAGCAAAATAGATTCCGGAGATTCCCCACACCAAAACGAACAAAAAGCACCAGAATCCCAACGCACTGTGAAGGTCCCACATAAGTCTGGCAAAATGCGCCCTCCAATTGACGGTAAGGCTCCGACGCCAGTGATTGATTCCAGGCCACCACACAACTGCGCCCGTCAAGCAAAGCAAGGTCAGGCAAATCGCTCCGAGGCCGTTCACAAAGCGACCGTGCTGGCCCGAAAGCAGATTGTCGTGAAAGTCTACAAGCCACTCGATACCGAATCTGCCTGACAACTCATTTCGAAAAACAGCGATGCTGCCGGAGATGCTCATTACCGCGACGTAGACCCCGGCCACCGCTCCCACCCACAGGTGAACTTGGAAAATAGCTTGGCGCACCACCAGATTGTCGGGATTTTCCACCCATCGTCTCCAAACGGACATAGGTATTCTCTCCCGTGTAATCTGCCGGAGTCCTGCGCGATAGGGACGACTCGCCTGTCTGTTCCTTCAAAACCGTTCTCGGGTGCTTGAGGTCGCCCGTGCGTCGCGGTAGCTGTAGTAAGTATATAGAGGGATGAAGAGGCGTCCAGCCCGCAGTGCCTATCACCTCAAACCGGGCAGCCGCCTACCAACTACACGGCCCTGCTCGTTTGGAGCGGATATCTTGAGATGAACAGCTGACGAGCAAAGTCCTGATAGTTCCTTCTCGGAAGCTCGCTTTCAGTGCGTGGGACGAAAAACCAAGTCGAACGATTCGGGGCCGTGAATCGCGTATTTGCCCGGCCAACGGTCGATGAACTTAGCGACGCACTTTTTTGCTTCAGCAAGGCCCCCGCGGCCTGCGACAAACAGTTCTTCGCCGTCTCTCAATATTCGAACTATTTTGAAAGGTACGTCCTCGTTTTTCATGGCAGATTCAACTTCGCCTATTTCGGACAAAACAGCAGTGATCGACGTCACACAATACCGTGAGCTACCGCACCACCAAGTCCTGATCGGTCCTCGTTATTTGAATGTGAATATATTTCACTGGGAAGGACCTCAGGTGTATAACTATGCGGACCTGATCGCCTTTGATGCGCATCGTCTTGATTGCAAATCGTTAAGCAAGGAGAGGTTATGATCCCCCAGGCTGTGCTCCACGCCCTTTCTTCGTATTGGTGGGCAGTCGCGCTGGTGATCGCAATTATCGGGTACCGCCAGATTCTCCGGCTTTTTGGCGTTGTGCTGATTCCGCAGAGCAGCATCGGCATTGTGGACAAACGATACGCCATTCTAGGCAGGAACCGCACATTGCCGGAAGGCCAAATCGTGGCTCTCAATGGCGAAGCTGGCGTGCAAGCGGATACGCTAGCGCCCGGATTGCACTTCTTCCTTTGGCCCTGGCAATACAAGGTGAAGCTACAAGACTTCCTGGTCGTCCCGCAAGACTCTATTGGAGTGGTTGAAGCGCGCGGCGGAATACCTTTGACCGAAGGAAGGGTGCTCGGAAAAAGGATCGAATGCAAAGCGTTTCAGGATGCTCGAGCATTTCTGCAGGGTGGCGGACAACGAGGTCCGCAGATCACGATCATACCGCCAGGAACCTACCGGATTAACACGTCCGTATTTTCTGTAGTGACGGCGAAGGTTCTGGAGATACCCGTCAACGCAGTGGGGATCGTCACGATCAAAGACGGCAAGCCGCTAAACACAGGCGAGATCGCAGGGCCCGAAGTCAAAAACCACAACTCGTTTCAAGATGCGCAAGCATTCATTGATGCCGGCGGGTACAAAGGACTGCAAGAGCAGGTCATCCTGGCAGGCCGGTATTTTATCAACCCGATGTTTGCAACCGTTGAGATTAAGCCCATGACGGCGGTGCCGATTGCCAATGTTGGAGTGGTCATCGCATACGTGGGAGAACCGGGGAAGGACGTTACCGGAGACGCCTTCAAACACGGCAATATCGTAAGCCGAGGGGAAAAAGGCGTTTGGAATGATCCGCTGGACCCGGGGATGTACCCAATTAACCCCTATACGATACGAGTGGAACTGGTGCCCACTGCAAACGTGGTTTTGAATTGGGCGGACGGAAAGACGGAAGCGCATAACCTGGACAAAGACTTGTCCACGATTACCGTTCGATCGTCCGATGGTTTCAAATTCAATCTTGACGTTAGCCAGATCATTCACATTCCGCGCTCGGATGCGCCCAAGGTCATCGCTCGATTTGGCAGCATGGTGAACCTGGTCACGCAGGTCCTGGAGCCAACGATCGGCAACTACTTCAGAAACGCCGCTCAGAACTCTGACGTGATTGACTTTCTGAAGAACCGTCAAACCAGGCAGGAGGAAGCGAGAAAGTCTATTTCCGATGCCTTGCAGGAGTACAACGTCGGAGCGGTTGACACGTTAATTGGCGATATTACCCCGCCGGATGAGCTGATGAAGACCCTGACAGACCGCAAGATCGCCGATCAACGAAAAGTCACTTTCGATTCCCAACGGCTGGCCGAAGACAATCGAAGAGAACTTGAGAAGTCCAAGGCAATGGCCGACACACAGGCCAGTGTTGTCACCGCGGAACGGAGCGTTGCCATTGCGGGGTTCGCGGCAGACGCTGCAATCAAGCAGGCGGAAGGCCAGGCAAAAGCCAAGACCGTAAATGCGGAAGCCGACGCCACTGTTACCAAGGTGACGGGAGAAGCGAACGCCGCGGTGACCACAGTGACGGGAGACGCCGATGCTGGAAAAACCTTGGCCGTCGGGACGGCCGAAGCGGATGTAATCAAGCTGAAAATCGCCTCGATGACCTCGGATAACTACGCTGTCATTGAGGCCGCAAAGGCTTTGTCAGCGAGCGGGTTCAAACTGGTTCCTGACATTGTTGCCGGCGGTGACGGTGGTGGGTCGAACTCTCTGATGAACATCTTCCTGGCGCGATTGATCAAGGATTCAAATCCGGCTGCGAGCAATCCGAAGAAGTAAGGTAACCGCGGCAACTCCTCAAACCAGAATTGCCGGACCTATCACGTCCTCTTGAATCGTGGTGCCCTTAGGTATCAGGCTGTGCTGGCGAGTTGGCCCGAATAAGCCAGAGTACTCACTGATGGAATCAGGCGATCATCTTTGTGCGAGCTTTCCAGACCAAGTGGACCGCTACACCCCACCTGCCTTCTTTCAATTTGTCGACCCGCACGACCGTGCCTTGTTTTTCCTGATTCGGCGGACCGTTCGTTCGAAAGTCTCGCGCTACATAGACGATCATACCGGAGTAATAGTGTCCAATCGAAGTCGCGAAGTATAACCCTTCCCAAGTCACATTCAACGTTGAGCGAATCTCTTCGACGTATTGTGATTCGACCGGGCGAATGCGAACTGTCTGTGATTGGTTTATCGGCGATGAGATGCGGCGACCTTCACGTGGTGCTTTCATTGCGAAAGTATCTCCTTGCTGCTTGTGGGCTCATTTGTTTCTCCCACGTTCGGTTTTCGCCCGACTACACTGGGACCGCTAGTTAGATTGCCGAGAACCGCAGTGTTATACCCGTTCAGCAGGATGCAAGTCTTGGGGCACAGGAACCGTCGCCCGTGGCGGGCTCGGCGGAAGGTGTGGAGCTAGACAGGAAGAGTATACACCCATCGCTCCGCGTGCACGATCGGCAGGATTCGATTCAACTAGTGGGGGAGCGTCTCGTGATTTTCAGCCAAGTCTCTGGGGCGCTGATCAGTGCGGGAAGGAATTAACCGTCACGGCTTGGGACCATTTCGGTCGGAGCTTTCTTCCGTCACGCTCACCGTGACGTCCATGCCAAGGAAGGAATTGCTGGGGCCCGTGAAAGTGCCCCACAGTGGCAGAACATGTTCCGGTGACCACGCGACTGCGACTCGAATCAGATTGCGGTTCCCCACTATGCTATTGGTCGGGTCGAAATCAATCCAGCCAGCGCCTGGCAAATAGGCCTGCATCCAAGCATGCGTCGCGCCGCCGCCTGTGACGCTTGTATCGTTGCCGGGAACAAAGATGTATCCGCTGACGAAGCGAGCGGCCAAGCCAAGCGATCGCGTCGCTTCCATCATAAGCACAGCAAAGTCCCGGCAGCTTCCGCGACCGCTCTGAATGGTTTCGTCGGGGCTCTGAACGCCCTTTTGGCTGCGCCGGGTGTATTGGAACTGTTTTCTGATGCCCAGCGTCATGGAGCTCAGTAAGTTCATGGTTCCGGTGATCCCCGACGGATCCAGGAACTGGCTCGCCCAATGGCGAACGTTTTCACGCAGATAGTGATGGGCGAGCGCGCGACAGAGGTTCGGTAGATCTTCCTTTGAATAGCTGAACGGGTAATTGTTCGCGTACTCTTCAAGAGGATAATTCGGCAAAGGCGTCTCGAAATGTTCAATCGTCACATTGCTCTCAAAGCGGAGTTCCGAAGTATAGCCATCGAATTCCGCGATGGCGATGGAATTGTCGAATACATCGTGGAGCCAGCGAAGACGAGCTGGATTCGGAACGATGCTCAGGCTCGTCTTGAGAAGTTTAAGGTCGTGACTCGCCCGAGGCCGAAACATCATTCGGTGCTCGCCGAGTTTTACAGGCTCGGAGTAACGATAAGTCGTGACATGACGCACCGTAAGGAGGGCCATATTAAGCGTTCATCGCCCTCTTCAGAGCGGGAATCACGTCACCGTTCTCCGCAACTTCGTCCGTCCAAATCTTGAAACTCTCCAGCGTATTCGGGCCGAATGTGGTGGCGATGGCGACATCTGCCGCGTCACGGCCTCGCGCGATCAGGACTCGGCCGATCCTGGGGACGTTGTTCCTAGGATCGAAGATGTACCAGGCGCCACCGAGATAAACTTCCATCCACGCGGCAAGATCCGGAACGCCGTAGGGCGGCAGGGTTCCCGTGTCGCCCAAGTAGCCCGTGCAATACCGTGCAGGAATATTCATACAGCGGCAGAATGCGATTGCCAGGTGGGCGAAGTCGCGGCAGACTCCCGAGCGCTCGTTATAGGCCTCCCAGGCAGTCCTGGTGGGGCGAGCACTTTGGTAATCGAAGGTGATTCGGTTGTGGACATAGTCGCAGATCGTCTGCACCAGCGGCCATCCGCGCTGCGACCGGCCGAATAGCTGCCACGCCGCCGTGGACAGCAGATCCGTCTCGCAATATCGGCTGCCTAGCAAGAACATCAGTGTCTCCTCGGGCAGGTCCTGCACTGCGTGCTGCTGGGCGTACGGAACAATCGCGTCCAATAACCCGGTGTCTCTCACCAATCCGGTGCTCTTGATCCGAATTTGCCCGGCAGGCGCGACAATTCGGGTGCACAAATTCCCGAAGCTATCGCGATAGGTCGACGCGGGGACGAACGGTTCGGTAGTCAGGCGATCGGGATCGACAATGTCGGAAGCGCGCGAATAATGGATGCTCACCGTGAATATCATCGGCGTTTGTTGCGGAAAGCTATAGACGAACTCATAGCCTACACGGATCCTCATGCTGTTGTTGCCTTTCACTGACAAGATTCAGGACGTTCCAATTCGGGAGTCAGGTGAGGTGGTCCAGTCTTGCACGTTGTCATTCCACTGAGGTCGAATCCCTTCGACAAATCCGGGAACACTCAGTTTTCGCGTCCTAAGAAAGCGATGGACAAAGACTAAAAAGCTAAAGATGTCCCCACTCACTGTTTGCGTTATGAAACTCCACCGTACTATTAGACCTTTCCCTGCGGGGGCGCGTCTGTCTAGAATCGCACACCTTATTGGGAAATCATTTCATACCCGCACCTGCTACTTGTTGCAGCCTGTAGCCACCAACACTCCTCTGCGCCTTTTGCTTCGTTTCTGACAGATTTGTTTGCATCGGAATATGAAAAACTCGATGGAATACTCAGCAAAGGCTCAGCAATACTCACAAGAAGCTCATGAGAAATCGGAAAGCTCCTTTAGCAAGGCAGGAACGACGGCGCGCATCGAACGCGTCAAGCGGGCCAATGGTGTAGGCAAACAACGTAAGCTATAACTTATTGAAACTAATGGTGAACCGGGTAGGACTCGAACCTACAACCCGCTGATTAAGAGTCAGCTGCTCTACCATTGAGCTACCGGTCCACGAACTTTTTATTTTACCACGACCGAACAATTTTTCAGGCTGCGCCCCAAGCGCGCCCGGCGTTTCAGATCCACTTCAATTTATCGCGAGCGTCAGGTTAATCCCGCAGCTTTTCCGCGATTTCCCCGGCGACTTGTTTCGCGCGCTCGACGTCGTTCGGGTCGAGCGAAATTGCCGCGACTCGCGGATGGCCTCCGCCGCCGTATTTTTCTGCGAGGCTGGCGAGATTGTCCTCGGCGGCGTCGGGGTTCCAGGGATTCGAGCCGATCGAAATCTTCGCGCGCGTGGGCGAGGCGAGCACGCTCACCGTGTAGCGCGCGGCCGGATACAGCATGTACGGAATAAATTTGTTGTAGCCCTCGACTTTCAGATCGCTGAGGTCGAAGTAGATCACGCCGCCCTTCACCTCGATCCGTTGGCGGAGTAATTCAATCGATTGGCGGTGCCGCTCGACGAGCGGGCCCAGATGCTTCGCGATTATCGGCAGCCGAATCATTTCGGCGAGCGGCCGCTCGGACAAGTCCGGAATGATTTTGGAGACGAGGCCCTCTTCCGGCGCGGATTCAATGACGAGAGCCAACTGCGTGGCCGGCTCAGCAAGCGCCACTGCGGATTCTGGCGTGGGGTACTGCGCGCCGTCGATGATGTCGCCCCAGTGAATGAGTTCGGTAAGCGGCTTGGTGTCAAAGCCGAATTGGGAACTAGTCACGTCGGCCAGCAGCTTGGTGCAGGATTTGTAATCGGGATTGTAGAACTTGTGGCCGCCGCGGTCGTGGCGAAAGTGCTCGGCGTCCGCGGGTGTAAGGAAGGCGCTCTGGTGATGGTCAAACCACCAGGTGACGCGCGGCGAACTCGAGTATTTGAAGTCGACGATGGCGTTCTCATCGCCGTCGAACAGGCCTTCCGAGAAGGGCTGCCGCGCCTGATGCGTCATCCCCGTGAAATGAAACTCGGCGCCGGGGCGGATGCGCTCGCGAAAAAAGCGGTAGAAGACGGCCGAGGACGCCGCGCCGTCGAAGCATCGGTCGTGAAAGCACAGTCGAACTGTAGTCGGATCCGCCACTTCCGCCCTCGTCCTTCTCAATGACAAACCAAAAGCACACCGAAAACCATAGAAGATGGACGGGACAGGCCAGAATGTCAAGACGAAAACGCGGGCCGAGAGGGTGCCGACGCGCGATGCAAAGGAAGGGAGTAGAGTCGGGAAAAGGCCCAGGCAGAAGGGCTTGCACGAAGTACGTTGGCTAGTTTCCGGCCAGACTTTTCGCAATGCCGGAGGCGATCGGCACCTCGAATTTTTCGTGCTGATACGCCTTCACCATCAGCAGGATCCAGAGTATGAACGCCACCAGGCTGACCAGGCTATAGAGCGCGCTCCCAAGCCCGAAAGCCCCAAATCCTCCCGTTATCATGAAACCCGCCCCAAAGGCGATCCCAATGGCGATATTAATGATATGCAGGCCGCCAAACACAACGATGGATTGAGCGGCATGAAACCGCACAAACGGCCGCTTGTCGATCAGGAAGAAAATGATTCCGGTGACCCACCCGAACACGTAGGCCAGCAACGCGGCTACATTTTCGGACATCCCGGACTGGGCACTTGCCGTCGCCGGGACCACAGCGCTGCCCGCTTGCACTTCTCCGCATTTCGGACAGAATCCAGCGCCGGCCGGCACTTCGTTCCCGCATTTGCTGCAGAAAGCCATCGCGTGTCTCCCTTGTCCGATGCCATTGAGAATGGCGCCGCGTCATCGCGCGAAGGCTATCACCGCTCCCCCCGGCGCACAAGCACTGGTGTGTAAACCCTTCGGAAGCGAACGATTGCCCGTGGATTAGACAGCGGTGTAAACTATCCTCTGATCAAACGCCTCTCCGTTTTGGCGCGTCCGTCGTTGACAGCGCCCGCGTTGGTCACGCCTTGCGATGACGATCGAAGCGATCCTCAATCTGATCTGGCTCGGGGTCACGCTGGCCGCGCTTTGGCTCTGGCGCTTCCGATGGAAGGGCGCGCACCGAAGCCCCGGCCATAACGTTCGCCTCGAAGCCGTCGCGATGATCTGTATCCTCGCGCTGCTGTTTCCGGTCATTTCACTGACGGACGACCTTCACCCGGAAGTGATTCCCGTCGATGCGGCATCGAGCAAGCGCGCACTTTGCATGCTGGCCGCCCAGCATGCGCACGGCAGCCATGCCGGAACGTCTTGCAATCAGCACCTGGTTTTTGCCGTTTTCCGGGACGGCCTCGCGCGGCTCGAATTTGGCTTCGCAGGTTGCGTTCGGTACTCACCCGCTCTCAATCCGCTTTCCAGGCGCTACGTTACCTCCGAACGCGCGCCGCCTTCCCTCGCCTAAGTTCGGCCGACCTACGTACAACTAAGCCAGGTCCGGCCAAGCGAATTATTCCGTCCAAAAACCCTGATTTTGACTGCGCCATATGCTTAGGCGCGCCCACCGATTTTGGCGCGAACCGTGGCTGAAAACGGCGCTGCATTGGACCAAACAGAAATCTTCGAAATTGGGCAGGCTCGAGGTTTTCACCATGAGATACGCAGGACTAAGAATCGTCGCCATGGCCGCGGCCGCATCGCTCATATGCAGCGCATGCGGCGGCACGAAATCCGACCCGAAGGCTGAGGCGCCGCCTCCCGCGCAAGTCGACCACGAACAGGACGGCGGGATTGTCCAGGTCGATCACCCAGAACAGATTCCGCTCGCTACGGCGACCATGTACACAACGACTTCGGCGTTGGTCGTTACGGGCTCCGTGACCCCGGATGTCTCTCGAAATGTTCCGGTGGTCTCACTGGTGTCCGGGCGCGTGGTCGCAATCCACGCGCGGCTCGGTGACACCGTAAAAAAAGATCAGGTGCTCCTGAGCATTCGCAGCGACGACGTTTCCGGCGGATTTGCCGACTATCGAAAAGCGGTCGCCGATGAAATCCTGGCGGGCAAACAGTACGAACGCGCCAAAGATCTTTTCGCACACGGTGCAATCGCGCAGAACGAGCTCGAAGTTGCACAGGACACCGAAGACAAGGCCAAGGTGGATGTCGAAACGATAGCCGAGCACCTGCGGTTGCTCGGAAACGACCCTGATCATCCGAACTATATCGTGGACGTCAAGGCGCCCGTCGACGGGGTGATCACCGATCAGGAGGTCACCAGCGCGGGTTCGGTGCAGGCCTACGGGACGAATCCCTTTACGATTTCCAATCTGGCCAACGTGTGGGTGGTCTGCGACGTCTACGAAAACGATCTGGCCAACGTGCACCTCGGCGACAGCGCCCAAATCACTCTGAACGCCTATCCCGGCAGGGTGATCGCCGGCAGGATCAGCAACATCGGCGCGATCCTGGATCCCAACCTCCGCACGGCCAAGGTTCGCATCGAGGTCGCTAATCCGGGAACCATGCGCATTGGCATGTTTGTGACGGCCAGGTTCCATGGGCAGAAGCAGGAGCAACATGCGGAAGTTCCGGCCAGCGCGATCCTCCACCTCCACGATCGCGATTGGGTCTTCGCGATAACGCCGGACAGGAAGTTCCGTCGTGTGGAAGTCGCCATCGGAGCCGCGCTGCCCGGCGACATGCAGGAGGTCCTCTCCGGCATCCTTCCGGGAGCGCAAGTCGTCCGAGACGCGCTTACATTCCAGAATACGGTGGACCAGTAGAATGATTCGCCGGCTTGTCGATTTCGCGCTCGAGAATCGACTTCTTGTCCTCATCGCGGCCCTCGTCTTGTTTGTCTGGGGCGCGATTTCTTTCCATCAACTTCCCGTCGAAGCATACCCGGACGTGGCGGACAACTATGTGGAGATCATCACGCAGTGGCCGGGAATTTCCGCCGAGCAGATCGAGCAGCAGGTCACGATTCCCCTCGAAATCGTAATGAACGGCATCCCTCATGTAGTTCATCTTCGCTCGTTTTCACTGTTCGGACTCTCCGACCTGAAGCTGATTTTCGACGACGAAGAGGAAAATTCCTGGAACCGCGAGAGGGTTCTGGAGCGGCTGTCGCAAGTTACCCTCCCGCCGGGAGTAGCTCCGCAGATGGGAACGGACTGGAGCCCGGTCGGCCAGATCTACTTTTTTACGTTGAAAAGCACCAACCCCCAGTATGACGTGATGGATTTGAAATCCATCGAAGATTGGGTCGTCGAAAAGAATTTCAAGTCGGTCCCCGATATTGTGGACGTTTCAAGCTTCGGCGGCCCGACGCGCGAATATCAGGTTCGCCTGGATCCTACGAAACTGATTTCCTACGGCCTCAGCATCGCCCAAGTGGAGCAACAGCTCGCCAACAACAATACCAACGCGGGCGGCAGCTTTATCGAATCCGGCCAGCAGCAAATCAATCTTCGCGAAGTAGGGCTGGTCCGCAACGTGCGCGATATCGAAAACACAGTCCTCACCGCGAAGAATGGCACTGCGCTCCACGTCAAGGATGTCGCCGTCGTGGCTCAGGGGCCGAAGATCCGGCTCGGCCAGTTCGCGCGAGCGATCCATCGCGAGGACGGAAAAATCATCGATAACGACGACGTGGTGTCCGGCATCGTGCTATTGCGAAAGGGCGCGAACTCCGACGAGGCGCTCCGGGGAATCAACGCGAAGGTTAAGGAACTAAACGATCGAATTCTCCCTGCCGGCGTAAAAGTGATCCCATTCATTGACCGCAGCGACCTGGTGCGGTTCACGACGCACACCGTCCTCCACAATTTGACGGAAGGCATCGTCCTGGTCGTGATCGTTCTTTTTCTCTTTGTCGGAAACGCCCGCGCGGCGCTCATCGTGGCTCTTACAATTCCATTCGCGCTGTTGTTCGCCGCAACCTGCTTGAACCTGAAAGGCATTCCCGCGAATTTGCTCTCCCTGGGCGCGCTGGATTTTGGAATGGTCGTGGACGGCGCCGTCGTGATGATTGAGAACATCGTCCGGCACATGTCCCATTCGACCAATTTTTCCAGACCGAAAATGGAAGTCGTCCGCGACGCTGCGCATGAGGTCCAGCGGCCCGTGTTCTACGCCATCGCCATCATCATCACCGCGTATCTCCCCATTTTTACCCTACAGCGAGTCGAAGGGAGACTGTTCAGACCGATGGCCTGGACCGTCGCGTTCGCCCTTCTGGGCGCGCTGATTTTTTCCATGCTCATCGCGCCGGTTCTTTCCACCCTCCTGTTTCGGAGCGGAGTCAAGGAATGGCGCAACCCGGTGATGTCATTTCTGACCGAACGCTATCGCGGGGCCGTGCGGCTCGCAATCGAGCATCGCGTGGTGACGGTAGGAGTCGGCGTGGCTGCGTTAGTCCTGGCGGTCTTTCTTGCCTATAGCGGCGCCATCGGCTCCGAGTTCCTCCCTCATCTGGACGAGGGCGCGCTCTGGGTCCGTGGCACCCTCGCCCCGAGCACGGGACCGACGGAAGGCATTCGCGTCTCGAACCAGGCCCGCCTCGTGCTTTGCTCGTTTCCGGAGGTGCCCCAATGCACGAGCCAAACGGGGCGGCCGGATGACGGAACCGATACCACCGGCTTTTTCAATACCGAATACTTCGTGGATTTGAAACCCAAGGAAGAGTGGCGGCCGGCATTCAATCAGGATAAAGAGAGGCTGATTGCCGCCATGCAGCGCGAACTTGACAAGATTCCAGGCGTTGTCTGGGGCTTCTCTCAGCCCATCGAAGACAACATGGAGGAAGCCGTCAGCGGCGTGAAGGGCGAGCTGGCGACCAAGGTCTATGGCGATGACTTGAAAGTGCTCGAGGACAAGGCGAACCAGATCGTTGACGTCATGCGCCAGATCAAGGGCATCGAGGATCTGGGCGTGATTCGTTCGCTGGGCCAGCCGAACATTAATTTTGAAGTGGACCGCGAGCAGGCAGCGCGATACCAGATCAACGTCTCGGACGTGCAGGACGCCATTCAAACGGCAGTGGGCGGAAATGCGCTCACCCAGGTGTTGCAGGGCGAGGCGCGCTACGATTTGGTGCTGCGCTACCTTCCGCAATACCGCTCGACCAGGGAAGCTCTCGAAAACATACGCTTGCTTTCTCCGGCAGGCGCGCGCGTTTCGCTCGCGCAGCTTTGCAAAATCCAGGAGCAGGACGGCGGCTCCGAAATTTATCGCGAAGGAAATCGCCGCTACGTGGCGATCAAGTACAGCGTGCGCGGCCGGGATCTGGGCAGCGCCGTCGAAGACGCCATCAGCAAAGTGACCGCGCAGGTGCAATTGCCGCGCGGCTACAGCATCGACTGGGAAGGCGAATACGAAAGCCAAAAACGCGCCCAGGCGCGACTACTGGTCATCGTGCCGCTGACGATCCTGCTGATCTTCATCACGCTGTACAGCATGTTTCGCTCTTATAAGTGGGCCTTGCTGATTCTCGCCAACGTGGCCATGGCGCCGCTCGGAGGGATGCTGGCGCTTCTTGTGACCGGCACGAATTTCAGCGTTTCCTCGGGCGTGGGTTTCCTGGCGCTCTCCGGAGTGGCCGTGCAAACGGGCGTGATCATGCTGGAGTACATCAATCAGCTTCGCGCGCTGGGACGCTCGGTGGAGGATGCCGCGGTCGAAGGCGCGGTGTTAAGGCTGCGTCCCATCATGATGACGATGCTCGTCGCGACGCTCGGGCTTTTGCCCGCCGCCACATCCCACGCGATCGGCTCCGATTCGCAGCGTCCATTTGCGATCGTGATCGTGGGCGGATTGCTTGCCGCGCTAGCCATGAGCGTATTTTTACTGCCGACGCTGTACGTCTGGGTTGCGAAAGCAGACGACAAGCTCCCGCCACCGGACAATTCGTTCGAGACGTAAGGGGCGATCCCGCGTTGCCGATCCTCGGTTATACTGTCACCCAACGCGGAAGTGGCGGAATTGGCAGACGCGCCAGCCTTAGGAGCTGGTGGCCGAAAGGCCGTAGGGGTTCGAGTCCCTTCTTCCGCAAGCCAATTTTCAGGAGTTCCGTCACCCCGGCATCTTCGCGATTTACAAGGATTGTCGCTTGAGTTTTGGTCATGCAAAATGACAACGCCTGACAAGCATTGAACCAAAAACAGCTGGCTCCGCACTCCTTTCTAATTTCCACGCCATTATCCAGTCGGACATCACGCGTTATCCCGTCAACTCCGATCGGGTCCAGTGATTTAACATGCTATATATTATGAAATTCTAACCAAGCTCGAAGCCCGCGTGCAATGAGAAGGCAAGGCAGTGACCTTGAGCTTGAAAAACAAAACGAATGTCGCGTTCTTCGCGGCTCTGCTCACTCTCGGAGTCATCGGTTGGTTTTCGATTCAAGGAAACCAGAGCACGAAAGAGAACGACCGATTGGTTTCTCATGATCGGGATGTTCTCGAAGCTAGTGAATTGCTGCGCTCCCACATTTATGACGCCTCTGTCGCTCGCCGAGCGTACACCCTTTGGAGCGACCCAACACAAATCGAGGCGTTTGATCTCGCGAGCAAGTCCGCGCTGTCGGATTTCGAGGCGCTGCGTAAATTGACGTCGGAAGACATTGAGCAACAGATGAGTCTCGCGCAAATGGAACCGCTGATAGAGTCGCGGCTCTCCCTCTTGAAGGCATCCGTGGAATTGCATCAGAAAACGCGCGATGACCGCGCACAGCAAGATGATTTCAACAATCAAAGCACAAAGCTGTCCACGCAACTGATGGAGTCGCTCGATATCTTCGACCGCACGGAGCGAGGGCTCCTGCGGGGGAGGACCGCCGCTGCAAACACGAGCTACCAGCGAGGGATGAAGATCAACATATTTCTCGGTGTTTCCGTGTTTCTATTCTTGGTATGCGCGCTCGGGCTTCTCAACCGTGAACTCTCTCGCCGTGAGCAAGCGGAACATTCCGCTGCGGAACAGAAGGAGCTTCTGCAGTCGATCTTGGATAGTTGCACCGATGCAGTGATCGTCGCGGATACCTCCGGCAAGATCATTCTGCGCAACCCAGTCGGGGTGCGTTACAACGCGGGCGCCCCGGCAGATGAACTCAGCGAGAAATATCCCGAACTGTTAGGACTATATAAGAACGACCGGAAAACATTGTTTAAGACCGAAGAGTTGCCACTCAGTCGCGCGCTGGCAGGCGATTCCGCATCTGGATTGGAGATCTGCATTCGCTCCCCTCACGGGGGAGATCCTCGATGGATGCTCGCTGCCGGCGGCCCGCTACTCAACAATCGGGGTGAGAAACGAGGAGGTGTCGTTTTTTTACGGGACATCACCGACCGCAAAAAAGCGGACGAGCAATTGAAGGTTGCATTGCAAGAATCAGAGGCGCTCGCCGGGGAAAGCAAGGAGTTAAGCGAACTGGGCGATTCATTGCAATCTTGTCAGACGGTGAACGAAGCGTACAAGATGAGCGAAAATGCCTTGTCCCGCATTCTTGGTTTTCGCCCGGGCGTTCTGTTCATCCTCAATTCATCACGTGATCTCGTGGAATCCGTCGCCTCCTGGAATGACTGCTCGACGACTGAACCCGTTTTTCATCCCGGTGATTGCTGGGGTCTGAGGCGAGGGAAATCTTACGGGGGCCCCGGCTCGTTATTGCCCTGTTCGCATCTGAGATCATCCGGCTGCACGGACTATCTATGCGTACCCTTAGTTGCTCAAGGAGAAACCTTGGGTCTCCTGTACGTCGAGGACAAGATGAGCCTCCTGGCCCCCTCTCCGGAGGCGGTGCAATTTGAACAAGCTACTCTTAACCGCCGGGCCAATGCTGTTGCAGAGCGCGTTTCTTTGGCTCTGGCGAACCTCAAACTCCGGGAATTACTTCGCAACCAGTCTATTCGTGACCCGCTCACCGGCCTCTATAACCGCCGCTATCTTGAAGAGTCACTAAACCGGGAATTACAGCGATCCAGGCGGGCAGGCCGTAATCTTTCCCTGGTGATGCTGGATTTGGATCACTTCAAACATTTTAACGATACCTTCGGCCACCAGGTAGGAGACATCTTGCTTAAAGAAGTTGCCGGAGTGATTAAAGGCCGGGTGCGCGCAGGAGACTTGGCGTGTCGTTATGGAGGAGAAGAATTTTCCCTTATCATCGCTGAGGTTGACACCCGGGGCGCTCACAAGTGCGTAGAGAGTATTCGCGAAGCAATTAAGCACCTTTCCCTTCATCACCACGGCCAGACACTTGGCACGATAACGGTTTCAGCAGGGATCGCGGCTTTTCCCGCGCACGCTGACACTTCGGAAGATTTGATACGCGCTGCTGACGAAGCGCTGTACCGAGCAAAGCAGGCCGGTCGTGATTGCATCGTCGTTCATGAGCCATCGGAATCCAGGTCAACATTAGAAACCAAATCGACTTAGGTCGAATCCGTTCTGGGTTTCGACGGGAAGATTTGGTTGTGATCGGTTCCACTTCGGGGAGCGAGGTGGCCGGGCCGAATTCAGATTTGGCTTTTAGCGGTGAGGACGCGGAAATGCCCGGTACCTCTCCGAGAACCGTTAGCGCCGGCGGATGGTAGATTTTCTTGAACTCGTTTCCACAGGCGCAACGTAAGTTCTGTTTTTCAACAGCGGGCTTCCGTACAACGATAATCTCCGCCCGACAATCTTGGTTCGTGCAGACAAGCTTTTTCGCTTCGACAATCATATATGGCCCCGTTTCAACGCAATGCTGCTTAGTCCTTGCGTGGTTTCGTTGTAAGAGCGACCGGACCGTCGGTCTTGATCTTCTTGTCGTACCAACCTGCGCTATGAAGACCGACGACGGTGAGCGCCTTCATTTCAACCCGATATGGCTCAAGCCTCGCGTTGCGCCACTCATCGAAGACGCGGTAGCGGACATTCGTAAGTACAAGACATGAGTACGGCCCCTGCGGTCTGCCGGCAGCATCATAGATCGTCTCAGCGAGACTCACGCTTAATGTCTGGTTTGGTCCGACATTCTGGAAAAGTTTGTGTTTTGCTCGCCCGGTGGGATCGTCAGGTTGCATTTCAGCATTAAGAGCGGTTAAGACAACACTGGCTTCCTCAACCCACACCCGCCAGTTTGAGCGATTCACCAGCTCCAATTGGAGGTACGTCCAACCGTTATCGCGGGTGATCGTAAGACGCGGCGCAAAATTGATTTGAGCGAATTTTGCTTCAACCGCGTTTTTCCGCCGCCAAGGGAGCAAGTGAATCCAGAAACGCTCGGCCATACGGCTCCTAGGATAATTTATATACTTGTGACGGCTAGCTCCATATATTGGTTTCTGTAGTTATCCACAGGTACGGAATTGGTGAGTTTTAGCTATGACGTTTGTATGAAATAGGGCAATCTGGGTCACCGGTAGTTCCTGGAACGTATCGTGCCAGGAGGGAGGCCATGATGCATCTGTTCGATCGTATTCCTTCTGCGGCTTTAGAGCGTCGTGAAATGCAGCTGATTCTGACCGCCTCAATCGCAATAATTGTTTTGGCGGGTGGTGTGGTGCTTTTCATGTACCCGGTAGTGTTTTCGCCCACCGCGCCTCCCAACCGACCCCTTGCCACCGCATTTGTTGGCTTCTGTGTTCTTTCCGTCTTATTGGCAGGGTATCTGGTTGATCGTCAGAGGACCATCCAGAGGCTCCGGCATCAGATTGCAGAAGATCGTGTGCGTTCCTCACACGCACTGAAGCAGGCCAGTGCCGATCTCCTACAAGCCTTGCCACACTTCGATACGTTTCAGGATCGCTTGACGATGGAGTTCAAGCGTGCGGTCTCGGCAAAGTACGAGTTATCAGTGTTGGTCGTCGCGGTCCAGTTGCCTGCTTCGCTCGCCGAGTCAACTGAAGATGCCTCGACGCTCGGAGATGCTGCGAAGGTCATCTACAGTAGACTCCGTGAACAGGATTCGATCTACGCTTTCGCATCAGGCTACTTTGGGGCTATTTTGCCCGGGGTTGGCGTTTCTATTGTGCAGCGCGTTTGCGCCCGGATCTCAAAAGGACTGATGGATGCGGCGGGTGACACGCAGCGATTCACGTTCAAGATTGACGCAATTAGTTATCCCGACCAAACCTCAAGCGCACATGATCTGGAACTCGCTGTCTCCGGATTGCTTCCTGAGTTTACGCTCGCAAGCCAGCAATCGAGCGTCACGAACGTGCCCGCGTCCGGAAAGAAGACACGCTGAGCTAAGTGCTATGAGGTTCGAGTCCCTTTTTCCGCACGACACGAACCACTCAAACGCTTATCAATTCACTTTCAACGCGGGCAGGAGCTTTATCGGTTGCTTCGTTACGCGGCCAGGGAATAATTTTCGCAAAAGCGTATGCGGCGGGAATGAGCGTGGCCCAAAAAATCGGATAGCGGTAACGAGCTTCAAATTGCACGATGTAGTGGATGAGCGGATACACGAGAAGTGTCGACGCAAAGAGCAACGCCGCGGTGCGGTTCTCGCGGTACATCCAGAAAAGCCCCAAGACAGAAAGTGCTGTAAGAAAACCCATCGGAATCGAGTAGCGAAAACTGCCGAGGTACGGGAACCAGAAGCGCGCGAACCGTCGCGCCGTAAGCGCGGCGAACGCGCGGGGATTCGACGCGATCCACGAAAGCGCGCGATGCAGCGCTTGCTGGTTGAATCGAACTTCCCCTTTTTCGATCACTTCGACGTCGAGATCGGCGTTTGTATTGGGATGCGTCGCGGCGTGGCAGCCCGATGAAACATTCTCGAGCGTGGTCGGCCGCGCGCACGGATTATTCGACGTGTACAACTCGGTCCCGAGATTGTCGCGCACAAAAAATACGGAGTGAAACTGCCGATAGTTCCGAACGAACCACGGCAGGCAGGCAATCGCAGCTCCGGCCACAACCCACACCATCGCACGGCGCGCCCGTGACAACGTTTCCCGAGAATTCTCCATCGCCGAAATATGCGCCCAGGCGAACATCAACAAGACGCACTCTGGATTTGTCAGAATGGCAACTCCCCACAAAAGTCCGAACAGCAGAGAACGCCGCCAATCACCCGGCATTTTGAAATAGCGCAGCGTCATCACGCATAGGGTGATCAGCAACGCTCCCGTAAAAAGTGATTCCCATTCCGGAAGCACTCGATAGGGCTGGACGATCACGCCGAGCACTGCGGCGAGTGCGCCGGGAAAAACGCCAAGCCCCAAACGGTCCGACAGGACCGGCATCAGCGCGAGCTGCAAGGCGAGAAAGCCGACATTCAAAGCCCACAGAACCCGCGCGCCCATCCATCCGGCCCCGAATATTTTCGCGACGAACGCGTACAAGAGAACGTAGACCGGAGCCGCGTGCGCCGTATAGCCGGTCGGAAGCGGATAAAACGGATTGGCGAAACTCCCATCCCGCGCCACGCTCAGCGCGACGCGCGAGATCTCCGCGCCCTTCGCCAAATCGGAAAATCTCGGCCTGCCCTGTGGCGACACCGCATAGATCAGGCAACTCGCCGCAAAAATGAGGAGCGCCAGCCGCCGAACGGGCCATCGGCTGCCGATCTTCTCGCCTATCAATATGAGACGGTTCACGCCTCACCCTGCGAAGGGGCAGCAATGCGATATGAAGTCACCCAAATGCGCAATTTTTCACCTGTTTTGAGTCTAAAAGACGCCCAGGAGGGTGGCAACCAATCCCGGTCCAAGGCAAACGTATTGGTACAGGCCGGTCCGGGAAGCCGCCGGGGGGCGAGCCGCGTTCGATTCCGCAGCCCAATTTCACTTTTCTTTGCCCGCGCAAGTTGACGCGGCTCATTGATTCCCCTATACTTTGTTTTCGTTGCATCCCGCTCAGAAGTCTTTCCCGTTTCCATATACTCGGACCGAGAAGCGGCAAGGAGTAGAGGTACGAATGTTGTGGCGGATTTCGACGCATTCCGGTCCGCGATGCATCCTTGGAGTGAGCCTGAAGGCAAGACATGAGTGAAGCCACCTGCCGGCGCGAATTGGAACTTGAAATTCCCGCGGAAACCGTTCAGAAAACCGTCGAGCGCGTCGCCCGGGAGTTTGCCCGCGTCGCGCGCATTCCTGGATTTCGCCCCGGAAAAGCGCCCGTCACGCTGATTCGCCGCCGCTTCGCCGAAGACATCAAGAGCGAGGTGCTGCATTCCCTCGTGCCCGAGCAGATCGAGCGCGCCGTCACCGAAAGCAAGCTCGTCCCGGTCACGCAGCCTCAGGTTGATAAGGTTGACTTTACCGAAAGTGGGCCGGTGAAATTCCGCGCTTCCTTCGAGGTTTTGCCCGAATTTGACCTAGGTCAATATAAGGACCTGGAAGTCGAAGTAGATGATCTCAAGATTGAGGACGCGGACGTTGACAAGGCCCTCGAGGAGCTGCGCGACCGGGCCGCGAGCTTCGTCCCGGTGGAAGGGCGCTCCATCGCCGATGGCGATTACGCCCAGCTCAAGCTGAAGGGCATCCCAGCTGGGGGCGGCGAGCCGCTCGATGCGGACAGCGTTCTGTGCCACGTGGGCAGCGAAGAGACCATGGAGCCGTTCAACCAAAACCTGCGCGGCGCGAACGTCGGCGACCACAAGAATTTTGACGTTGCCTATCCCGCCGACTACCCGGACCCCAAGCTCAAGGGGAAGACGTATACCTACTCGGTTGAAGTTCTGGGCATCAAGGAGAAAAAGCGGCCCGAACTGACCGACGAATTCGCGAAGGATGTAAGCGACGCGCAGACGCTCGAGGAATTGCGTAAGAAAGTGCGCGAAAGCCTTGAAGGGGCGCGCGCGCAGCGGCAAAAAGAACAGACGCGCGACCGGTTGCTGGCGCAGATCGTGAAGTCGCACGAGTTCCCCGTGCCCGACGCGCTCGTCGAGAACCAGATGGATTCGCGTCTCGAGCGCACGGTCCGCTCGCTCGCCTCGCAGGGCGTCGATCCGCGCGCCGTCAATGTGGACTGGGTGGCGCTCCGCGCGCGGCAAAAGGAGCGTTCGATCGAGGACGTGAAGGCCGAATTGCTCCTCGACCGCATCGCGACCGCCGAACATATCGAAGTCAGCGACGAAGAACTGGAAAAAGAAATCGCCGCAATCGCCGAACGCAGTGGCGAATCCGCTACAGCGGTTCGCGCTAACTTGACAAGGCAACATGCGCTGGATAGGATGAAATCTAAGATCCGGAGCGAAAAAACTTTGGATTGGCTCTGCAGCAACTCCCGGACCCGGATGATCACCAAGGAGAAGTGACGTGGTTCCGGTCTGGGGTCCTCCGCGCAACCTAAATATAAAAATGAATCATACGGACGATATGACGCCTCGCGCTACCACCCTCGTTCCCATGGTCGTCGAACAGACCAACCGGGGCGAGCGGGCCTATGACATCTATTCCCGGCTGCTCAAAGACAACATCATTTTCATCGGCACGCCGATCGACGACCACGTTGCTAACCTGGTAACGGCGCAGCTTTTGTTTTTGGAAGCGGAAGATCCGGAGAAGGACATTTCCCTGTACATCAATTCGCCGGGCGGCTCGATCACGGCGGGAATGGCCATCTACGACACAATGCAGTTCGTGCGGCCGAGCGTCGTCACCATTTGCGTCGGCCAGGCAGCTTCGATCGCCGCGCTGCTTCTCACTGCGGGCGCGCCGAAGAAGCGCTTTTCCCTGCCCAACTCGCGCATCCTGATCCACCAGCCCTGGATGTCGGGCTTGTCCGGCCAGGCCACGGACATCGATATTCACGCGAAGGAAATTTTGCGCATGCGCACCGTGATCAATGGCCTGCTGGCGCAGCACAGCGGCCAGGCCGTCGAAAAAGTTGAAAAGGACGTCGAGCGCGATTTCATCATGTCCTCGACGCAGGCCAAGGAATACGGGCTCATCGACGAAATCATCACCAAGCACCGCTAGCGCGTTCCAAGTAGTTAGTAACAAAGTTCGACGCGGCGGTGTACGGATGGCACAAAGGGGCCTAGAATATTCCGCAGGGCGAGGGGGATCGGCCTCGTCCGGCGGAGGGCGACACACCGTTGAGAAAACTCAGCACTGACGAGCCATTGCGCTGTTCCTTCTGCCACAAGACGCAGGAACAGGTCGAGAAGTTGATCAGCTCTCCCTCTGACTACCCGCGCGCCTACATCTGCAACGAGTGCGTCACGGTCTGCGAACAGATTCTCGAGGAAGAAAAGCGCGAGCAAGCGAATCCCGTCAACAAGCGCCTGCCGCGCCCTCCGGAAATCAAGGCCTTCCTCGATGGCTACGTCATCGGCCAGGACAAAACCAAGAAGAAACTCGCCGTCGCGGTCTACAACCACTACAAGCGCATCTTCCTGAACCGCCAGCCGGGCGACGTGGAACTGACGAAATCGAACATCCTGCTTATCGGCCCCACCGGAACGGGCAAGACTTTGCTAGCGCAGACGCTATCGCGCATGCTGGACGTTCCCTTCGCTATCGTGGACGCCACAACGCTCACCGAAGCCGGATACGTCGGCGAGGACGTGGAGAACATCATCCTCAAGCTGCTGCAGGCGGCCGACGGCGACGTAACCAAAGCGCAGCAAGGCATCATTTATATCGACGAGATCGACAAGATTTCCAAGAAGGACGAAAATCCGTCCATCACGCGCGATGTTTCGGGCGAAGGCGTGCAGCAGGCCCTCTTGAAAATCCTCGAGGGCACGATCGCCAATGTTCCCCCACAGGGCGGACGAAAGCATCCACACCAGGAATTTACGCCTGTCGACACAACCAATATCTTGTTCATCTGCGGCGGCGCGTTTGTCGGTCTCGAGAAAACGATCGAGCGCCGGATCGGCCAGAAATCGCTCGGCTTCCATACCGACGCGCAGCCGACCACGGCGCAGCGCCGTAACATTGAGCTGCTCAGCCAGGCCCAGCCGACGGATTTGATCCGCTACGGGCTGATTCCCGAATTCGTGGGCCGCTTGCCGGTCGTCGGCGTTTTGGGCGACCTCGACAAGGCCGCGCTGATGCAGATCCTGACGGAACCGAAGAACGCGCTGATCCGCCAGTATCAGAGACTTTTCGAATTCGAAAACGTGCGCCTGCGGTTTTCCGACGACGCTCTCGAAACCGTCGCCGAGCTGGCCCTGCAGCGCAAAGTCGGTGCGCGCGGTTTGCGCATGATCCTCGAAGACCTCATGCTCGAACTGATGTACCACCTCCCGGCGCAGCGCAAGCTGCGCGAATTTGTCGTGACCGGTGAAATGGTCCGCAGCCGGGAGATCAACTGGTCGCTGCTCGAAAAAGCGGGATGACGCAGTTTGGGGGCTTTGCAATTCGGCAGCAAGAATCGCCGCCTCGAAGAAAAATCGTTCAAGGAGCTATACAATAGCTACGGACCCCATGTTTAACCGAGAAAAATCCGATCTCAAACGCGTGCCTATGATGCCGGTGCGCGATCTGGTCATCTTCCCGCAGATGATGAACCCGTTCATCGTCGGGCGTGAGAGTTCCCTGCGCGCCCTGGAAGAGGCCCTGGCCACCGACAAGAAAATTTTCCTCGCCACGCAGCACGACGCGTCCGTCGATGATCCCAAGCCCGATGAGATCTATTCGGTCGGCACGCTGGCAAACATCGTGCAAAGCGTGCGCCTGCCGGACGGAAACCTACGTGTGCTCGTCGAAGGCGTCGAGCGCGCTAAGGCCGTGCAGATTACCACCGACGAGGGATTTTTCCGCGCCACGCTCAAGGTGGTGCCCAACAAGGCCGAGCCCTCGCCGCAAATCGAGCAGGCCGTCACGAAAGTCACCGGACTCTTCGAGCAGTACGTTAAGCTCTCGCAAAGCCTGAACTACGACACGATGATCGCCGCGACGCGCGTCGACGATCCGGCCAAGCTTTCCGACACGATCGCGTCGAACCTGCAGATTCCCGTCGAGGAAAAGCAGGAGCTGCTCGAAAACTTCGATCCGCTCGACCGCCTCACGCTCGTCGGCGAAATTCTCGAAAGCGAAATCGAAAAACTCAACGTCGATCGCAACATCAACACGCGCGTGAAGCGGCAGATGGAGCGCGCCCAGAAAGAGTATTACCTCAACGAAAAATTGAAGGCCATCCACAAGGAACTGGGCCGCGGCGAAAAGAACGAGCTCGAGGAGCTGAAAAAGAAGATCGAAACCTCGGGCATGCCCAAGGACGCCCTTGAAAAGGCCACGCAGGAATTGAAACGGCTGGAAATGATGCCGCCGATGTCGGCGGAATCGACCGTCAGCCGCAACTATCTCGACTGGCTGCTGGCGGTGCCCTGGAAGAAGCGGTCCAAGGAAATTCGCGACATCGCGCTCGCGGAAAAGATTCTCGAGGAAGAGCATTATGGGCTGGATAAGGTCAAGGAGCGCATCCTCGAGTTCCTGGCCGTTCGCCAGCTCGTAAAAAATCCGCGCGGCTCGATTCTCTGCTTCGTCGGGCCTCCGGGCGTCGGCAAAACCTCTCTTGCGATGTCCATCGGCCGCGCGACCGGACGCAAGTTTATTCGCGTCTCCCTGGGCGGCGTGCGCGATGAAGCTGAAATTCGGGGCCATCGCCGCACCTACATCGGCGCGCTTCCCGGCCAGATCATCCAGATGATGAAGAAGGCCGGTACGGTCAACCCGATTTTTGTTCTCGACGAAGTGGACAAAATGTCCACCGACTTCCGCGGCGATCCCTCGGCGGCGCTGATGGAAGTTCTGGACCCGGAACTGAATAGCGCCTTTACCGATCACTACCTCGACGTCGAGTACGATCTCTCCAAAGTCATGTTCGTCTGCACGGCTAACGTCCTGCACACGATTCCGCAGCCCCTGCAGGACCGCATGGAAATCCTGCGCATCCCGGGCTATACGGAAGCCGAAAAGGCGCAGATCGCCAAGCGCTTCCTGGTGCGCAAGGCGCGCGAATCGGCAGGCCTCGTCGAAACGAATCTCACATTTACCGACGAAGCGATTACGCATATCATCCGGCACTATACGCACGAAGCCGGAGTGCGCGGCCTCGAGCGAGAGATCTCCAGCATCTGCCGCAAAGTCGCGCGGCGCGTCGTAAAAGACGGCAAACAGTATTCGATCAACGTCGCACCGGAAGGCGTCGGCGAATTCCTGGGCGTCATCAAGTACCGGGAAGTCTGGGCTGAAAAGAAGAACGAAGTCGGCCTCACCACGGGCTTGGCATGGACCGAGGTCGGCGGTTCGGTGCTCTCGACGGAAGCCACGATCATGCAGGGCAAGGGGCGCCTCACTCTAACCGGCAAGCTCGGCGACGTTATGCAGGAATCGGCGCAAGCGGCCATGAGCTACGTGCGCTCCCGCACCTCCACCTTCGGCCTACCGCGCGACTTTTATCGCCATCTCGACATTCACATGCACGTCCCCGAAGGCGCCATTCCCAAGGACGGCCCCTCGGCCGGAATCACCATCGCCACCTCGATCGTCAGCGCCCTCACGCGCATTCCGGTGCGGTGCGACGTGGCCATGACCGGCGAAATTACCCTTCGCGGGAAGGTGCTCCCGATCGGCGGCATGAAGGAAAAAATGCTTGCGGCGCATCGCGTCGGAATCCGCACCGTGATCCTGCCCAAGGACAATGAGAAGGATCTGGCGGACATTCCCCCGGAAATTCAGGCCGACCTGACCATTCGGTTTGTCGAGAGCATGGATGAAGTTTTGGAAATCGCCTTGGAACGGCCTCTGACACCCGCAACACACGACTCAGTCCCGGAAGTGGCGGCAAAGTTTGAAACGGAAACCGAGAGCGATCAAGAATTGACCAATTGAGGGAAACCTCAGCTCCTCCGTCCCGGTGAAATCGAACCAATGAACGGGGTGTATCGGGATCGGGGACGCGGCAGTCGTTCGAATTACCCGTGCTTTGAATTTCCAGTTCTGGCTAATCCGGTCGGAAATTGAATAGCCCCTGCCCGGAGTCCGCCGACAAGGACCGAACCCGGCCTGAGCTTCAGGCTTATCTCTAAGAGAATTAAGGAAATGAAAACGATGAGCATTAGTCTTGCGGAATTAAAGGAAAAAAATATCACCGATCTGGCCAAGATCGCCAAGGATTTGGCGATTCCCGGCTCCAGCGGCATGCGCAAACAGGAGCTGATCTTCCAGATCCTCCGCGCCCAGACCGAGAAAAACGGACTGATCTTCTCCGAGGGCGTTCTCGAATGCCTCCCCGACGGTTTCGGCTTCCTGCGCGCGCCCGAGTACAACTATCTCCCCGGCCCGGACGACATTTACGTTTCGCCGTCGCAAATCCGCAAATTCGATTTGCGAACCGGCGACACCGTCTCGGGGCAGGTTCGCCCGCCCAAGGACGGCGAGCGCTACTTCGCACTGATCAAAGTTGAGGCGGTCAATTTCGAAGATCCCGAAGTCGCGCGGAACAAAATCTTTTTTGACAACCTGACGCCCCTCTATCCCCAGGGCCGCCTGAAAATGGAAACGACGCGCGAAAACCTGACGGGGCGCGTGCTTGACCTGCTCTGCCCCGTGGGAAAAGGCCAGCGCGGATTGATCGTCGCGCCGCCGCGCACCGGCAAAACCATGATGTTGCAGGCGTTCGCCAATTCCGTGACCGCGAATCACCCGGAAGTCGCGCTGATCGTTCTCCTCATCGACGAGCGGCCGGAAGAAGTCACGGACATGCAGCGCACGGTGAAGGGCGAAGTCATCAGCTCGACCTTCGACGAACCGCCGCAGCGCCACATCCAAGTCGCGGAAATGGTGCTCGAGAAAGCCAAGCGTCTCGTCGAGCACAAGCGCGACGTGGTGATCCTGCTCGACTCGGTCACGCGCCTCGCGCGCGCCTACAACGCCGTCACCCCGCCCTCGGGCAAGGTCCTCTCGGGCGGTATTGACGCGAACGCCTTGCAGCGCCCGCGTCGATTTTTCGCCGCCGCGCGAAACGTCGAAGAGGGCGGCTCGCTCACCATCATCGCCACGGCCCTGATCGATACCGGCAGCCGCATGGACGACGTGATCTTCGAGGAGTTCAAGGGCACCGGCAACATGGAAATCAATCTCGACCGTCGCCTCGTCGATAAGCGCATCTTCCCGGCCATCGACATCAACCGCTCCGGCACGCGCAAGGAAGAACTGCTCATGCCGCCCGATGAACTCAACCGTGTGTGGGTGCTGCGCAAGGTTCTGAACCCCCTCTCGCCGGTGGAGGCCATGGAGTTGCTCTTGGGACGCCTCTCCAAGTCGAAGTCCAACGCCGAATTCCTGGCTTCGATGTCGAGCCCGACCTAGAGAATTCCGCGCGTTTTCGTTCCCCCTTCCAATTGGTCCGTGACGGGGCCGCCGCGTCTGGCGCGCCCGGTGGACCGCTTTGCCAAGGGGGGACTCTCCAGATGAAGTTTCTTGCCCGCCAGCCCATTCTGAATCGCGCGCGTGAACTGTTCGGCTACGAATTGGTGTTTCGCGACGGCATTCAGAATTCCTGTGAGGAACTGAATCTCGAATTCGCCTCAACTTCCCTTCTCGACACCTCCCTCCTGATTGGATTTGAAAAAATCACGGCGGGGCGGCCGATGTTCATCAATTGCCCGCGCGATTTCCTGGTGCGGGACTACATCTCTCTCTTCCCTCCGCAGTTCGTGGTGGCGGAAATTCTGGAATCCGTGAAGCCCGACCAGGAAATCATCGACGCCTGCATTCGCTTGAAGCAGCGGGGATTCCTGATCGCGCTCGACGATTTCGTCGATTCCCCCGGCTGGGCGCCTCTCGTTGTTCTCTCCGACATCATCAAGGTCGACTTTCGCAAGACGGACCGGAAGGAGCAGGGCGCGCTCGTTTCCCGGCATTCGGACAAAAAAATTCGCATGCTGGCGGAAAAAGTGGAGACCCAGGAGGAGTTCCGATCAGCGATGACAATGGGGTATTCCCTGTTTTCAGGGGTATTTCTTCTGCCGCCCCGAAATGATGCGGCATGGCGAATTGCCGGCCTCCAAACTCGCCTATCTCGAGCTGTTGCGCGCCGCCACCGCGGTCGAATTCGACATCGAGGAGCTGGCGCTCAAGATCAAGCACGAGGCGTCGCTGACCTTCCGTTTGCTGCGCTACCTCAATTCCGCGGCGTTCGGACTCCGCTCGGAAGTTCACTCGGTGACCCACGCGCTGTCCTTGCTCGGCGAGCGCGAGCTGCGCAAATGGATCGCGGTGGTCTCGGTCGGCGTCCTGGCCGACGAGAAACCCGATGAATTGATGACTGTGCCGCTTGTGCGCGGAAGATTCTGCGAGATCCTGGCGCCGCTCGCGGGACTTGCGGGCCACGCTAACGATCTCTTCCTCATGGGATTGCTCTCCGTCATAGACGCGATCCTCGATCAGCCGCTCGAAACCATACTGGTGGAACTGCCCGTGCGGCTCGAGATCAAGGAGGCTCTGCTGTCCCAGAAGGGCGTCTATTCGAGGCTGCTCGAAATCGCCGTTGCCCACGAGTTCGCCGAGTGGGACAAAGTCAGCGCCATCGCCCAAGAGACGCGAATGAGCGAAGAGCGGATTTCCGCGATGTACGTGGAAGCGGTCGACTGGTCCAGGGCGCTAGGCCGCAGCGTCCAAGCGCCGGTAGCGAAGTGAAGAGAAGTGGCTAGTGGCGAGTGGCTAGTGGCTAGCAACCGCAGCTCGGTGCGTATCGCACGGTTTGCTAGCCACTAGCCACTAGTCACGCTTTTCGTTCTCCCCTCCCTCGCCAGCAGCACAATCACCCGCGCCGTCTCCTCCGCGTCCATCGCCGTGTTGTCCACCACGACGGCGTCGGGGGCGCGCACGAGCGGAGACATCTCGCGCTCGCGGTCGCGCCGGTCGCGCGCGTGCACTTCGGCCAGCACTTTCTCGAATTCCATCGGCTCGCCCTTCTCCTCGTATTCTCGCTGGCGTCGCGCAGCGCGTACTTCGGGCGACGCGTCGAGAAAAATTTTGAGGTCCGCGTCCGGGAAAACGACCGAGCCGATGTCGCGGCCCTCCATCACAACGCCGCCCTGCGCTCCGGCTCGGCGCTGTTCGTCGACCATCGGGTGCCGCACGCCCGGCACGACAGCGACGACGGAAGCCGCGTGAGAGACCTCCGGCGCGCGGATCGCTTCGGTCACGTCTTCCCCGTCGAGGAGCACACGCAGCTTGCCGTCCTGCGGTACAAGGTCGATCCGGGCCGACTCAGCTATCTGCGCGAGGCGCTCCGCGGAGTCGAGCGGCACGCCCTCGCGCAAGGCTTTCAGCCCGACGGCGCGGTACATCGCGCCGCTATCGAGATGTGTGTAACCCAGCATCTCCGCCACGCGCCGCGCGACCGTGCTCTTCCCCGATCCCACAGGACCGTCGATGGCTATGATGTGCTTGTCTTTCACGGCAGGGTCAAATGTGCCTCGTCAAATTCGCTTGAACGCGCGCTCGATCTCTCGCACCGAGTAACGCAGCACGATGGGCCGCCCGTGCGGGCAGCTCATCGGCGTCTCGGTTTTTGCAAGCTCCCCGAGCAGCCACTCCATTTTCTTCTGGTCGAGCGGCATGTTTACCTTGATCGCGGCGTGGCACGACGTTGAAGCCGCGATCTTCGCCTGCAGCGAATCCATCGAAATGGCGGAGTTTTCTCGCTCGGTGCCGTCGAGAATTTCCATCAGCAGTCGCTCCGCGTCCGCGGCGGCGATTCCGGCGGGCGCGGCGTGAATCGCCACGCTGCGCGGGCCCATTTGCGCCACTTCAAAGCCGTTGGCGATCAGCTCCTCCGTGATCCGCTCGAAAATCACGATCTGCCGCGGCGAAAGCTCCACGATCATCGGCGCGAGCATGCGCTGCCCGGTGAGCTGGCCTTCGCGCCGCGCGCGCAGGTGCTGCTCGAACAGCACGCGTTCGTGCGCGACGTGCTGGTCGATGATCCACAAACCCTCGCCGTTCACGGCCACGATAAAACTCGAACTGATCTGCCCCAGCGGTTTCAGTTCGGTGAGGCTCCCCGCGCTCGCGAGCGGCTCCGCCCCGCTGAAGTTTCCCGCGCTCCCGGAGAAGGATTCGTCGGAAATTGAGCCGAAGCCTCCCTCGAAGCGAAACCGCTGCGGCTCCGGACGAAGCGGCGCAGCGCTCAATTCAAAATCACTCGCGATCGCCGCGCCGGCCGATCCGCCGCCATTCATCGGAGGCGCGTCCATCGCGGGCCCGTCCCACGGCGGAATCACGGCGCGCGGTAATCCTGTGCTCGATGCGTTCGCGCCGGCGGCAGCGGATGCCGCGGCCGCAGCGCCGCTCCCCTGCGCGTCTCCTTCCGCTGGGGCAGACGACGCGGCGTCGGCGAAGCTCGGGATCGGCCGCGCTCGCGAAAGCGCCTGGCGGATCGAATCGCGCGTGAAGTCGTGCACGAACTGCGGATGCCGGAACCGCACTTCGATTTTCGCCGGGTGAACGTTCACGTCCACTTCTTCCGCGGGCAGATCGAGGAACAGCAGCACGGCGGGGAAAACCGAGGGCGGAAGCACGTTGCGATACGCCTCATGAATCGCGTGCAGGATCAAGCGGTCGCGCACGAGGCGGCGGTTCACAAAAACATAAATACCGTTGCGGTTTGACCGCTGCACCTCGGGCCGCGAAGCAAATCCGCGGACGACAAGCTCGGCGGCGCGCTCCTCGCTCGTGAGTTCCGCCTCGGTGATCGCGGCGCGCATGGGCGAGGAAACCGGCAGCAGCTCGAACAGCTCGTCGAGCGCCTGCCGTCCAAAAAGCTGATAGACGCGATCGGCCATGGTCTCGACCGGCGTCGCGTGGATGATTTCCTGCGTCGGGGTCTTGAGCACGAATTGTTTGTCGGGATGCGCCAGCGCGTAATGTGTGACGAGCGAGGCGATGTGGCCAAGCTCCGTCGTTTCGGATTTCAGGAAATTGCGCCGCGCCGGCACGCAGTAAAAAAGGTCGGCCACGCTGATCGTCGTCCCGGCGGCCAAGCCCTCGGGCTTCACGCCGACGAGTTTGCCGCCCGCGAATTCGACCCGCGTTCCCTCTTCTTCCTCAGCCGCGCGCGTCTGCAGCAGCAGGCGCGAAACCGCCGCAATCGAAGGCAGCGCCTCACCGCGAAACCCGAGCGTCGCAATCGAGAGCAGATCGTCGGCCGTCCGCAGTTTGGAAGTCGCGTGCCGCTCGAACGCCAGCAGTGCATCGTCGTGCGCCATCCCGCAGCCGTCGTCGATCACCCGAATCATGCGCTTTCCGCCCGACTCCACCTCCACGCGAATCGAGCGCGCCCCTGCATCCAGCGCGTTTTCGAGCAGCTCCTTCACCACGGACGCGGGCCGCTCGACCACTTCGCCCGCGGCAATCTTGTTCGCGACGTGTTCCGGCAATATGCGTATGCGAGTCACCTGGCGCGCAATTCAACTTTCTTCATTCAGCTCGTACCGGAGGATGGTTTCGGAGGGCCGGGCTTCAGCCCGGCCGTAAGCGAGCCGTCACTCCTGGGCTTTAGCCCCTGAAGCTCAAGATCTGAATTTCTCGGGCACGGGATCCAGGAGATACTTCCCACATGCCGAGCCAAAGCTCCACTCCTCCGCCCGCTCCACCAACCGCGAGCGAACCGGATTCATGTGAATATACCCGACTTTCGCGCGATAGTCTCCGCCGTCCCGAATCGTCCAATCGTGAAATCCGACTTGCCAGATCTCCGTCCGATTTTCGGCCCCCTTGTGAAACTCGTGCGAGAATCCGCCCTTGATGAGTTGGATGGCTTTCTCTAGCGATGTATTCTCGCTCGGAGTGATGAGCAGATGGGAATGATTCGGCATTACCACAAATTCGTGTAAGAGGTAAGCGCCCTTATCGCGGCAAGCGAGGATTCGCTGGACAAGCAGTTCCGCCGTTTGCGGCACCCGGAAGAGCTCGCGCCTGTCCCACGTAGCGGATGAAGTAAAGTAGGTTTGCCCCGGACCTGTTCTGTGAGGCAGCTTGCTCATCACACTTCAGGGGCTAAAAGCCCTTCTTACCTCGCCACCTTACGTCCGGGCTGAAGCCCGGACCTCCGAAACCTTCGAGCCGGAACACGCCAGGAATACGCCCTTTGCGCGACGTCGCACGTATCGCGACCAGCGAACTCGCTCACTATTTCTCTTTCACTGGCTTCAGCTCGATGCCGAGCAGATCGAGTTGATCCTTGTCCACACCGGACGGCGCGTCGGCCATCAAATCCTGCGCCTTCGCTGTTTTTGGGAACGCGATCACTTCGCGGATGGATTTTTCGCCCGCGAGGAGCGCGACGACGCGATCGAGGCCGAGCGCGATTCCGCCGTGCGGGGGCGTGCCGTACGTCAGCGCGTCGAGGAAGAAGCCGAAGCGATTGCGACGCTGCTCTTCGCTGAGGCCGAGCGTTTTGAACACGCGATCCTGCAGCTCCTGCTGGTGAATCCGGATGCTGCCCGAACCGAGCTCCACCCCGTTCAGCACGAGGTCGTAGCCCTTCGAGCGCATCGACAGCCGCACTTCGTCGGACGGGTCCTCGAGCTTAGGAATATCTTCCTCCACGATTCCCGTAAAGGGATGCTGCGCACTCACGACCCCCTTTTCGCTTGGGCTCCATTCAAACAGCGCAAATCCCGTGATCCACAGAAATTCCCAGCGGTCCTTGGGAATGAGTTTCAATTGGTCCGCAAGCAACAAACGCAATTGCCCGGCGATTAGCGCGGCGGCATCCGTCCCGGGAATCTGCTCTTTCGCAGTGACTGCGACGATGAGGTCGCCCGGCTTGGCTTCCACCGCAGCCGCAATTTGTTTCAGCGCTTCCGCGCCCAGATTTTTTTCGAGTGCCGAAGTGACGCCCTCGGCGGTCACCTTCATCGTGTACACGCCGCGCGCGCCCAGCCCTTTCGCCTTCTCGGCAATTTCGTCCAGCTGCTTGCGCGAAAACGCCGCCGCTCCCGGCGCCGCCAGCGCCTGGACGTGTCCTTCGATGTGCAGCGTCTCGCGCGCGGCCGCCGAAAAGTGCCCGGTCACGTCGTGCAATTCCATGCCGAAGCGCACGTCGGGCTTGTCCGAACCGTAGCGGCGGATCGCCTCCTTGTAATCCATGCGGCGGAACGGCCCCTTCACAGTAATTCCGGCCACGGCGCAGGCGCGCACCATTACGTTTTCAATCACGCCGAAGACAGTGTCCTGCGTGGGAAACGAAATTTCGAGGTCGAGCTGCGTGAACTCGGGCTGGCGGTCGGCGCGCAGGTCTTCGTCGCGAAAACATTTGACGATTTGGAAGTAGCGGTCCATGCCGCTGATCATCAGAATCTGCTTGAAAATTTGCGGCGATTGCGGCAGCGCGTAAAACTGCCCGGGATGGACACGGCTCGGCACAAGGTAGTCGCGCGCGCCCTCGGGCGTCGAGCGGGTGAGCATGGGCGTTTCGATTTCGTAGAAGCCCATCTCGTCCATCGCTTTCCGGATTTCCAGAATCACGCGGTGCCGCAGCGCGAGGTTCTGCCGAGGCTGCGTGCGCCGCAGATCGAGATAGCGGTAGCGCAGGCGCGTCTCTTCGTTCGCGGTGAGGTCGTCTTCGACGACGAACGGCGGCGTCTTTGCCATGTTCAGGATGCGCAGCTCGCCGGCGATAATTTCGACTTCGCCCGAGGTGAGGTCGGGATTCACCTTCTGCCGCTTCACCACACGCCCCACCACGGCGACGACAAATTCCGAGCGCAACTGCTCGGCGCGCCCGTGCGCCGCGGCATGCAGCTCCTTGTTGAAAACAATCTGCGCGAGGCCCGTGCGGTCGCGCAAATCGATGAAAATCAGGTTCCCCAGATCGCGCCGCCGGTGGACCCAGCCCATCAGGACGACGTCCATGCCATCGTCCGAGGCGCGCAAATTTCCGCAGTAGTGTGTGCGTTGCAGCGTTCCAAGTGAATCGAGCACGAGTCGTTTTCCTTCCGCGAATGCAATCCCCTACTTCAGTGGAGCAGAGCAATTGAAACGATCTTTGTGGGTCGCGGCTTCAGCCGCGACATCAAGACTTCCAGAGACTTTGGGCTTTAGCCCCTGAATCTTCAAGACCTCCATAGCCTTCGACGGCATTGTCGGACTTGAGAACGATGCATGGCAACCGAGACTCCAACAGATCAGCGGCTGAAGCCGCAAGGCCCAGCCCCTTATGTCACGGCTGAAGCCGTGACCCACAAACCGTTTCGGAATCGGCTGGCGTTCCCGGCTGACTTCCTATATGCGACGCCGGGTTATGCACTAGGCTCGCAAATACAACATCAGCCCCGGTTCGGCGAGCTTTTGCTGCGCGCCATCGGAGAGGCGCTTCACCGTCACGATTCCTGCCGCCAGTTCATCGTCTCCAACGATTACCGCGTGGCGCGCCCTGAGTCGATCCGCGAGCCCCAGCGATTTCCCGAATTTCATCTCGACTGCGGGAAGCTCGACGACGAATCCGGCGTCGCGCAGCCGTTTCGCAAGGCCGATCGCCGCCGTTTGCGCCGCTGCGCCAAACCAAGCGAGATAAACGTCAGGACCGCCTGCCTTGCCGGCAGGGCCGCCCGCCGCCGCGCCCTCGCCTGCTTCCTGCAGCGAGAGAATCAGCCGGTCGGTGCCGATGGCGAAGCCGATGCCTTTCGTCGCCGCGGGCCCGCCCAAAAGCTCCACGAGGCCGTCGTAGCGCCCGCCGCCGCAAACCGCGTTCTGCGAACCGAGGCCGGGCGCGGTAATTTCAAACGTCGTGCGCATGTAGTAGTCGAGGCCGCGCACGAGCCGCCAGTTTTCCTGGTACCGGATTCCGCGCAGATCGAGTTGCCGCTTCACTTCGGCGTAGTGCGCGCGGCAATCGTCGCAGAGGTTTTCCCCGATGCGCGGCAGCTTTTCGATGATCGCCTGCTCGTGCTCGAGCTTCGAGTCGAGCACGCGCAGCGGATTCGTCTCGATGCGCCTCTGGCTGTCCGCGCCAAGCTGCTCGCGCACTTTCTCAAATTCAGCGCGCAATTTTTCGACATACGCTGGACGGCAATTCTTGTCGCCGATGGAATTGATATTCAGGATCGTGCCCTTGAGCTTCAGCCGCTCAAAGAGTGTCATCAGCATCTCGATCACTTCCGCATCAATCCCCGGCGCGTCCGAAGTCCCCAGCACCTCCGCCCCAATCTGATAAAACTGCCTGTAACGCCCCTTCTGCGGCCTCTCCCGCCGGAACATCGGCCCCATGTAGTACAGCTTCACGTTTCCGGGCTGGACCTGCATCCCGTGTTCGATGTACGCGCGGACGACTGATGCTGTGGCCTCGGGGCGCAATGTCAGCAGGTTTTCGAAATGAAAGGACTGCAATCGGAACACAATCCGAATTGCGAAGCTCCGGAACGCGTCCTCGTTTGTCACGGCGCCATCCGGTGTCACGAGCGGCCACATTTGAGAGGTGGCCTGCTTGATCTCGAGTAAGGCCTCCTTATTAGCTCGTGATTCAAGACTCTTGTCGCCCGAAAAAGCCCCTTCCACCGCGTCAACGAAAGCGTCGACGGCTTGCAAGAAGCGCTCCATCCCGAACGGGTAGCCCGGCTTTAAATACCGTTCCGTGTTGAGCGCAAACTTTCGGGCAAACTCGATGTCCCTATGCCCGTGGTCCTCAAAGGTATACATCTCTTTGGAAACGATATCCGTATCGAGACCCACCGAACGCGCAAACAATTCTGTCTGCTCAAAAATGGGCAAGCGAATTTCGGCAAAGCCGAAAGTGCCGAACACTTCGCGCGCGGTCTGCTCACCGCTGTTCCACAACGCGGACTCCGGCGGGAGAATATCGCGCACGCCCTTGATGGCTTGGAATTTCGCTTTATCAGCCACGGGGAATTCCTGTGACTCGTGACTGGTGACTGGTGACTGGTGATTCCAAACCCTTCATCTCTTCTCTGTGCCCCTCTGTGCGCTTTTCTCTGTGCTCTCTGTGTTAAAGCTTTTGACTTCCGTCAGGCCTTCCCAATCTCAGCCTTGTAAGTCTCCGAATACTCGACGTAGCGATCCGCGTAGGCCTGAATGCTCGCCTGATCCTCGGGCGTAAGCGCGCGGCGGAATTTTCCCGGATGGCCCATGAACAAGCTGCCGGGCGGGACCACCGTGCCCTCGGGCACAAGCGTTCCGGCAGCGACGATCGAGCCTTCGCCGATGCGCGCGCCATTCAGCAAAATCGCGCCCATGCCGATCAGGACGCGCGACTCAATTGTGCAGCCGTGCAGGATCGCGCCGTGCCCCACCGTCACCGCGTCGGCCAGTTGCAGCGGGTGCGTGTCCTTGTACACGTGCAGGATCGACCCGTCCTGAATGTTTGTGCGCGAACCGATGCGGATCCAGTTCACATCGCCGCGAATCACGACGCACGGCCACACGCTCGAAAGCTCGCCGATGGAAACGTCACCGATGACCCCC
>Ga0210394_10001324_pt1 | contig 40563 bp, 37 predicted proteins | sample IncBWC12MmetaG_FD_160121 | JGI IMG/M metagenome (GOLD analysis project Ga0210394, IMG submission 160121) | Forest soil microbial communities from Barre Woods Harvard Forest LTER site, Petersham, Massachusetts, United States - Inc-BW-C-12-M | ecosystem: Environmental > Terrestrial > Soil >... | reverse complement strand
CGCGAGCGGTATATCCTACGGCAGCTACCTGCTGCAAAAGCTGGGGAAGACGCACGGCGTCTTGCTCTCGGCGGTCCTGGGCGGTCTGTACTCGTCGACGGCGACGACCGTCATTCTGGCCAAGCGAGCGCGGCAGCAGAATATGCCGAACCTTTACGCCGGCAGCATCTTGATGGCCGCGGGCGTGATGTATCTTCGCCTGCTTCTGCTCGTCGGACTGTTCAATCACGATCTGCTGAAGAGGCTGGCGCTCGGTTTCGTTATTCTCGGTGGCGCGGCCTTGGTGTCCGGCTGGCTCTGGTCGCGGCGCCAAAAGGCCGGCGACGAGGGCGGCGAGAAAAAAGATGTCGAGATCAAAAATCCGCTGGAGTTGTCCGCTGCCTTCTTGTTTGCGCTGCTGTTCGTCGTATTGCTGGCGGCGACGCACTACGCCATACTTTATTTCGGTCGCCGAGGCGTATACGTCCTCGCCGCGCTTACAGGTTTCACGGACATCGACCCGTTCGTTCTGGGGCTAACGCAAGCGCGAGGCGCGGCGACACCAACCGGCCTGGCGGCCTCGGCGATCGTTGTTGCCGCGGCAGCGAACAATGTCGCCAAGGGCGCCTATGCCTTTTGTTTTGCCGACCGCACGACGGGTAGGCTGGCGCTGGCACTGCTTCTGGCGCTGGCCGTTTTGGGACTTGTTCCGCTGGCTTTCTTGTAGCGCGCCCCCGCGGCGGTGGAGTAGTTTGGCCGGGGCGAGAGAAGGACAGCGGCCGGAGAAGAGGTCACATCATGCGCAAAGCGCTCTTGGGGAGTTTGTTCCTGCTGCTCGCGGATGCGGCGGCGCTCGCACAGGGCCCGCCGGCTCCCGCTCCGTGGCGTTTCGCCGTCTCCGGCGACTCTCGAAACTGCGGCGACGTGGTGATGCCCGCGATCGCCGCGGGAGTGCGGCAAGATCGGGCGGCGTTCTATTGGCACCTCGGCGATTACCGCGCGATCTATGCGTTCGATGAAGACATCCTGCACCAGCCCGAACACGTTGCAGCGCCGCCGAGCATCAGCGATTACGAAAATCTGGCCTGGCAGGATTTTATCGATAGCCAACTCGTGCCCTTCGGGTCGCTGCCGGTCTTTCTGGCCATGGGAAATCACGAGGCGATTCCACCGAAGAGCCGCGAGGAGCTGCTGCCGCAGTTTGCCGACTGGCTCGATGCCCCGGCGATCGCGCGGCAACGATCCCTGGACGATCCGCGCGACCATCGCATGAAGACCTACTACCACTGGATCGAGCGCGGCGTGGCCTTTTACACGCTCGACAACGCCACGCCCGATCAGTTCGATACGGCCCAAACCGCCTGGTTCGAGCGCGTGCTGGCTCACGATGCCGCCGACCGCGGCGTCACCACGGTCGTGGTCGGGATGCACGAAGCCCTGCCCGACAGCATCGGCGCTTCGCACAGCATGAACGATTTTCCGGTTGGAACCGAAAGCGGGCGGCGGGTCTACGCCGATCTGTTGCGGGTTCAGAATGTCTCGCACAAGCGCGTGTACGTGCTCGCCAGCCATTCCCATTTCTTCATGGACGGGGTTTTCAACACGGAATACTTGCGAACGCACGGAGGGGTGTTGCCAGGATGGATCGTCGGGACGGCGGGCGCCGTGCGCTACGCCCTTCCGCCGAACGCGAAAGATGCGCGCGCCGCACAAACCAACGTCTACGGCTACCTGCTGGCCACCGTGCAGCCCTCCGGCGAGATTGCTTTCGAGTTCAAGAAACTGGCAGAAGCCGACGTGCCGGCCGCGGTCGCCAGCCGTTACCACGGCGACTTCGTTCACTGGTGCTTCGTGCAAAACACGCAGGCTCCGTGAAACACGAGCGCGGTCCGCGCGGCCGCGCTAGGCGCGCAAGAAATCCGGGCGCCAGTTCTTCACGCGCTGCTTGATCTTCTTGCGATCGTTCAGCTTTTCGTCGAGTACCTGCCGCGCCAGCACCGGCAACTCGTCATCCCCGGCGAACCGCAATGCGACCAGCTGTGCTACCGCGAACTCTCCGATGCGCGGCCGCAGGTCCGGGGGCAGCAGCCGTTCGAGGCGCAACTGCATTTCGAGACGGATGACGCGATCCTGCACGGCCAAAGCAAACGTTCGCGCGAAAAGGGCCAGCATCAAGAACGCCAACGCCAGCACGACGGCCCACACCGAGGAGAACGTGATGCCGTTCTTCGGCAGCACCAGCGAATAGATCACGTTGACGAGCAGCACGGGCAGCACAAACATGTGAAACGGAGGCACCAAGCGCGCATGATTTTGAAAGTTCTGCGCCTTCACTTTTTCCATAACGGCACTCCTTTGCGTCCTGCCGGCTCGCGGACGAGCCGAGGCGCTTAGTGGATGGGTTCCGGGAACGAAAAGACAGGGTCTATATCTACCGGGACATCGCCGAGCGACGCAAGCACTTTAGTGAGGTCGGCGGGCATCGAATCGTATTTGGCGAACCAGGCCTCGACTCGCGCACGGTCGCCGGTCGCTTCCATTTCGAGCAGTTGCCTGGCAAGCAAGGCGATCGCCGCCGGCATGCGCTCCATGGCGATGGCGTAACGGCCCGTCGCCGCGTCCCGCGCGATCGCGCCCTGCTCGGAGAGGTAGTTGAACTCCATCATTTCGGCGCGCCCGTGAGCCTCGGCCACGCCGAAACGCACGGTGCGGAAAATCCCACCGACGTACGAGGCGTAATCCTCGGCACGCTTTTCCCCGGGCATCGCGCCGTGCTGCATGAGCCAGTCGAGCCCGTACATGCCGACGATATCCGCTTTGGCTTCTTCGAGCGCGGAGTACGCCGGGCCAATAGCCTCGTTGATGTCCAATCGGCCTTTCGGCGTGCGCGCGTAGGAGGGGCCCAGCTCGTGGGAGATCTCGTGCATCAGGGTCGCAGCCAGATAGCCCTCGCCCGAGGCCAGCGCGGCCTGATCCGGGCGCAGCAGGCGCCGCGCGACGGGGAGCACGATGTAATTGACCCGCGCGTCCATGAAATTCTTGAAGAAGATCTTCTTCGAGCCTTTCTCCTGGTGGATGCGCGGATCGTTCGGCAGATTGTCGGCGACGGCCTGGTAGCCGTGGCGCAAATCGCCCGCGCGAAACGGCGCGTCCATGACCTCCATCGGTGACTGGTGTCCCGCCTTGGACGGACGGTCCTCGGGCGCAAGCGGCAGCGCGTTCTGGATGTCCGGGACGTATTTTTGATAGACGGCGAGCTTGCGGCTCTCTTCCTCGTTGCGAATCAGAACGGCCGCGCCGTAGGAAGTCTTCACGCCCAGCAGGCTGTCGAGGTAAACCTCGTAGGGCGCGAAGATCACGTCGAATTTGGGATTGTCGAGGTCCAGCCAGGCCAGGTCGCTGGCGTAATAGTCGTCGTCGAGCAGAGCCTTCGCGCGCAAGCGGAGGAAATTGGCGAAACGCGGGTCATCGCTGAGCGCGGCGGCTTGCACGAGGGCGCGCGAGGCGGGCCCGACCCATTCGCGATAGGCCACGTGATAGGGCACGGCGATGAGCCGGTCGCCGTCGCGGCGAATCACCGTATGCGGGTCGTAAAGCGCCGCTCTCCGATCGGGATGCTGGCGGACGTAAGCCTCGATCTGCTCGCGCGTGAGCCCCGGCGGATAGAGAGCCTGGCCGGGCGGCATCGGCTGCGTCCCGACAAAGGGCTGCTGGTTGTGGATGAGATCGAAGCGGCTGCCATTGATCATCAGGAAGCGGTGCAGCGCCGCGTCGGCCGGCGAGCGGCTGCCCTTCAGCGAGAGAAGCAGAGCGAGGCCCTCCGGATCGCTCTGCCGCCAATAAATGTCCTCGAGTTGCCGCGATGCTTCGACCAGCTTGCCGACCAATTGTTGTTCTCGAGGCGCGAGGCCGGCCGAGTGGAAGGGCATGGGCACCCGCCGGAATTTTGCGAGCCGATCGGCCAAATCGGCGACGACGGCGGGCTTGCTGGTTGGGGCAGGCGTTGCGGTTTGCGACGGCTTCTGCCAAGCCGCGACAAAAGTCGCACCAGAGGCAACGCCTAGAATCAGGGCGCTGAAAAGGACCAGTCGCGAGCGCGTGAGGAGCATGATGCGGGAATTCTACCAGAGCCCTTCGGTCCAGGCTGAGCCGCCATTGCGGCTAGCGCTGCTGGAATTCGGGCGAGCCCAGTACCAGCCCGGTGATCACATCGAGACTCACTTGCTTGACCGGCCCGGCGGCTTTCACGCCGGGGCCGCGAGGGTCGGCGGCCTCCTTTTCGAGCGTCGCGCGGGTGTTCTCGGACACCTGCCCTGCGAGGAAGGCAGTGACGGCGCGATCGAGGGCCTGATACGGGTCGCCGGCGGCGTCGCTGCCCAGCAGCGGCGGCAGTTCGATTTCGCTGCCGCGAATGTGATTGCCGGCAAGCGCAATCGCGTAGTTGAGGCGGTTGAGCAAAGCCCCGGTGCTCACCCAAGCCTGGCCCTTGTCGGAATAGCCGGTTGGCGGCTGGCATTGGTAGAGCGGCTCCCCGATGCGGGCGATCCATCCAACCAGCGGCGCGGCATCGTCCACGTCGGCGCCGAGAGCGCGCGCCGTCGAGACCACCAGCTCAAACGGCTTCTTCACTTTGGCGCGATAGGTCTCCCGCGACCAGAATTCCGGCGAATAGATCATCGTTTGCATGACGGCGCGCAGATCGCCACCGGACTTCTCAAACGTCTTGGTCATGCGCGCCACGAGCGCATCGGGCGGCGTATCGGAGACGAAGTGTTGCGCCAGCTCGAGCGAAATGTGGTGCGCGGTGCGGGGATTTTTGGCGAGCATGTCGAGCACCTGCTCGCCATCCTTGATTCCGCCGGCGTGAATCTTCTTGCCGAGGACGCGCTTGGGATCGGGATCGTGCAGCCGCTCGTCGAAGTAGAACTGCGGGTTCGCGCGCGGGTCCGTAATGGTCCAGCCGGTAAACGACCGCGCCACCTCGATCACGTCCTGCTGCGTGTAGCCACCGTCCACGCCGATGGTGTGCAGTTCCATGAGTTCGCGGCCGTAATTTTCGTTCAGCCCGCGCTTGCCGCCGATGGGCGGGAGTTTTGCGCCGGGCCGCGGGCGTTGCTTGGGCGGCAGTTGCCTGCCGCGTTCGAACGCGCGCGGGTCAGCGCTCAAATAGTTATCGAGGTAGAAGAGCATCGCCGGACTTTGCGCGGTCGCTTCCAGCAGACCGCGGAACTTGCCCAGCACTCGGGGGCGAATGGCGTCGCGCTCGTAGGGCACCAGCAGCCAGAGGTCGAGGTCCTTGTAGGCGAAAACGTTGAAATGGTTGAACCAAAAATCGGTCAATTGCTGCTGGAGTTGGCGCTCGCTGTAGATCGCCCGCAGCACCTTGGCTGCTTCGATTTCATTGAGCGCTTCCTGTGGCAGCGTGTTGGGCGCGGGATGCACGCCCTGCGGCGGGTGCGCCGCATCATCTATCCGCTTGCGGTATTCGTCCACCGTGATGCCCATTTTTTTAGCGGCGGCGCCAGGCTCGGGGTAGTCGGTCAGCAGTTGTTGCGCGCTGAGTCCCCACGCGGGAAGGGTTAGCAGGCGAGCTTCGAGCGCAGCGTCGCTGATCTCCTCGGGATGGAGCTGCTGATCGATCCATTTCTCGAGGCCCATCCGTTTGATGCGCTCGACGTCGCCGGGACGCGGGCCGTAGCCGAGCCGGTTGAGCGCGTGCAGAACGGCTTCGTCCTCGCTGAGTTCGGCGATCGGCAGCTTGCCCTTAAATTGCGCATCCAGTACCACGGGGGAGGGAGTATCGCTGCCGCCAGTTCCGAGTGCCGTGTCCCGGTTGGGCGCGGCTTCGACGCGACGGCCAAGCGTCGCGCAGACGAGCGATCCAAACGCGGCTGCAAAGAGCAATCCAGCAGGGAGCAGCCCGGAGATCCGCGACGTTTGCCGCGGGTTGCGAGTTCGTGACAGGGCCATGGTTTTCGTCCTTCCTCCCGCCGCTTGCAACGGGGCCGTCATCGCTGCGGCGGAGAAGCTGCCGGCGGGGGTTTAGCAGCAGTGGGGGCTGCCGGCGCGGGCGCGAGAATCTTAATCTGTTCGGCCACGCGCTGTCCCTTATCGTCGTGATAGTAGATGCGCACACGCTCACCCTTGGTTAGCTTGCCATCGAGCTTGGTCTTGGCGCTGACGGCGAAGTTCCAGCGCGTTTGGTTGCGACCGAACGTCTTGAGGATGACGAGCTGCGCCGGGCTCGACGCGGCCACTGTGCCCGTTGCCTGATGGCGTTTCACCTGCGCTGCGAGCGAGCCGCCCAGCGCAAGCGCGGTCGCAAGAACGCAGAGACCGGAAATCCCCAACCGGCTCACGGAATGTTCTCCCGCTCGGTTCACTGTTTTCCCGGCGAGCAGCCGCGGCGCATCATCGCCTGACGGAATCCGGCGCGGAAACCGCCGAAGCCGCGCCCGCGACGTACTCTTGGATATAACGGCTGAACACCTTCTCCAGCCGCTGGGTAACCTCCCCAGGGGCTGGCGAAAACCGGTGGCCCGCGATCTCGCCCACACCCACCAGGCTGCGGTTCGTCGAAGAAATGAACACCTCGTCCGCTGCGTGCAGATCCTCGAGGCGCAGCGTCTGCTCCTGCACCTTGACGCCCGCGCCCGGCGCGATTTCGAGCAGTACGCTGCGCGTCACTCCCTCGAGGCAGCCGGAAGAGAGCGGCGGAGTCACAACGTCTCCGCGGCGCACGCAGAAAATGTTCGCCGCGGTGCACTCGGCCACTTCACCGCGCTCGTTCAGCATGACCGTTTCGTCGAAGCCGCGCCGTTGCGCGCCCTGAAGGCTCCAAACGTTTTGCAACCAGGACGTGACCTTTACGCCGGACAGCGGCGAGGCGGCGTGCCGTCCGTGTTCGGTGATCGTGAGGCGCACGGGTTCGCGATGCGGGGGCAGTCCGGCGGTGCACAAGAGCAGGTCCACCTCCGGGAGTGGCTCGGGGCCCTGCCAGAATCCCGCGTGGTTATAAATCGCGTAGATTCGCGCGGTGCCCTCGCGCACGTCGTTTTCCCGGATCAGTTCGCGCAACTGCGCGCGCACCCGCGCGGGGTCAAACGGAAAGGGCACGCGGGTTCGCTGAGAGTCCCGTTCGAGCCGTCGCCAGTGCCGCTCGAAGGCGAACGGTTCGCTCTGGGAAATGCGCAGCGTAGTGAACAGGCCCCAGCCGCTCAGCAGACCGGCCTGTCCGGGTGAAAGGCGCGCCTGTTCGATCGGAACGATATTTTCGTTGTGAAGTATCAGCCGATGGATCACCGCTGGCCTCGTCGCGCCGCCTGGCGCCTATCCGCGTATGTATTGTAACTCACCCCGCCGGTGAGGTTCGCGATTTGGCCTCGGCGCGCATTGCTTGTGATCCTGTCCGCCAAGGGTCGGCCGGATTGTCAAGCTTCGCGGCGCCAGCTAACATGTGCGGCCCGTGCTTCGCCGCGCATGCCGCCGCGGGACGCTTTCTTTGGGGTGATTTGTGCATCGCCATCGGGAACGCTGGAGTTTGGCTCGGTGCGCTGCTGGGCTGGCTGTGCTACTGGCTTGCGGCTGTTCCCGAGCGCCTAGCGCGCCCGACCCGGCCTTGAAGTCCTTTTCGGGCGACCGTCTCCTCGCGCACATTCGTGTTCTGTCTTCGAATGAATTCGAGGGACGCGGTCCGGGATCGAATGGCGAGCAGCTCACGATTCGGTACCTGCAGGACCAGTTTCGCAGCGCAGGCCTCGAACCCGGCAATCCCGACGGCACCTACCTGCAGAGCGTGCCGCTGGTGGGCATCACCGCCGACCCGAGCATGAAGCTGACGCTCAGCGGGCACGGACACACGCTCGTCCCCAAATTTCAGGACGATTTCATCGCGTGGAGCAAACGCGTCGTCGACGATAGCGCGGTGGACGCCGACGTGGTTTTCGTCGGATACGGGGTGCAGGCGCCGGAGTTCCAATGGGACGACTTCAAAGGCACAGACGTTCGCGGCAAGGTGATCCTCGTGCTCGTGAACGATCCGCCGGTCCCCGATCCCGCAAATCCCGCGCAGCTCGATCCGGCCACGTTCGGCGGTGTCGCCATGACCTATTACGGCCGCTGGACGTACAAATTTGAGAAGGCTGCCGAACGGGGCGCCGCCGGCTGTTTGATCATCCACCAGACCGAGCGCGCCGGCTACCCCTGGGAAGTGGTGCGCGATAGTTGGGGTGGCGAGCAGTTCGACCTCTTGACGCCGGACAAGAACATGAGCCGCCCCGCCATCGAGGGCTGGCTCTCCCACGGGACGGCCGAGTCGTTGTTTCGCATGGCCAATCTGGATTTAGCGAAGCTTACCGCCCTGGCCGCCACGCGCGACTTCCATCCGGTGCCGCTGGGCGTGCGCGCCAGGCTCGCGCTGCGTAACCGGCTCCGGACGGTCGAATCGCATAACGTCGTCGCGCGGCTTGTCGGCAGCGATCCCAAGCTCAAGAGCACTTATGTCGTTTACAGCGCGCATTGGGATCACCTGGGTATCGGTCCCGAGGTGAATGGCGATCGCATCTATCACGGCGCCATAGACAACGCGTCGGGAACCGCGGCTCTCCTGGAAATCGCTCGCGCGTACAAGCAGCTTCGCGTTCCGCCGCGGCGCTCGATCCTGTTTCTGTCCGTCACGGCAGAGGAGCAGGGGTTGCTCGGCTCCCGGTACTACGCAGAGCATCCGCTTTATCCGCTGGCGAAGACCGCGGTGGACATCAACATGGACGGCATGAACGTATACGGCCGCACCAGCGACATCGTCATGATCGGCCGGGGCAGTTCCACTCTTGATGAATCGTTCGCGGACGTGGCCCGGGAACAGGGGCGGGTCGTCAAGTCCGACCCCGAGCCAGAAAAGGGTTTGTTTTATCGCTCGGACCACTTCAGCTTTGCGAAAGAGGGTGTTCCGGCCCTCGATCCTGATGGAGGCGTCGACTTCATCGGCAAGCCGCAGGGCTGGGGCCTACAGATGCGTAGCAAGTACACGGCGGAGAATTACCACAAGCCGTCTGACAAGATTCAAAGCGACTGGGACATGAGCGGAGCGGTCGAGGACAGCCAGCTCTATTTCCTGCTCGGCTACCGGGTGGCCACGGAAGACTCCATGCCGCAATGGAAGGCGGGCGCGGAATTCAAGGCCAAACGGGATGCTTCGCTTGGCCAGCCGGGAGGACTCCCCAGATAGGTTTCAGAGCGGCCTTTTCGCGCCTCTATGTGTCCAAACAAGCACTGCCGGAGAAATTGAGGGATTCCCCCTATTGACAGAATGCTGCCTTCCTCTCTAACCTGACGTTGGGTTACTACGGGAGGCTCTCGTGCGCACACTGCTTCGCCCGCTGCTAGCAGGCCTGCTGATCGCAGTTCTTATCCTATCTCCGGCTATGATGGCGCCCGCGGGTGCCGTGGCGCCTCCGTTGGGAGTGATCCTGCAAGCGGAACGGGCGAGGGTCGGCCCTAATTCGGCAGCTAGCGGCACCACAGTCTTCGATGGAGACCTCTTGGAAACCGGCGCGGCGGGCATGCTCCAGGCTCGCTTCGGCTCCTCGCAAGCCTACCTGATGGCAGGCACGTCCGCTGTCGTGCACCAGGCGTCCAACGGGTTTGCAGCGGATCTAGCGACGGGAACAGTCGTGTTATCTTCAGGCCAGGACCAGAAATTTCTTTTGCTCGCAGACGGCGCGACAATTCAGCCGGGCACGGCGCAGCCGACCGTGGCACTGGTCACGTGGGTCAGCGCCAAAGAGCTCCTTCTAACGAGCCGCAAGGGTGCGCTCGAAGTATCGCTGGGCGATGACGTCAGGACCGTCCCGGAGGGCGCTTCGTACCGCATGCTTATCGAACCAGCCGACCCGGCGGCTGCCGGAGCGAGTCCCCAAAACCCGCAAGCTTCAGGCAAGAACAAACTCATCCTAATCGTGATAGGCGCCGTCGTCGCGGCTACCACGGTCGCGGTCGTTCTCGCTCTCGAAAGCCCCTCGAAGCCCTAGCACCCTGGTCTGCCGCATTTTTTGAAGTGATCTCGGGGCGTGCTAATTCGTGGCACGCCCTTTTCGATTTGCGTTCGGATCAGCTGTAGCAGCTTTGGGCATTGCAGGACGAGGCTGGGGCCGAGGAGCGCTGGGGTGTTGTTAAGATGATGAGCATGAGCCGCGCAGCAAATGCCGCTTGGCTAGTGGCCGGTTGCTTGGCGTTAGCCCTCTGCTTTGCCGGCGTTTCGCAGGCCGATACCATTGTCCTGAAAAACGGCCGACGAATCGTCGTCTCGAACGTCATCCGGGAGCAGGGCAAGGTCAGCGGTGAGACTTCCGCGGGCCGCCTGAGCTTGCCGGAATCGATGGTCGCCCGGATCGAAAAAGACGATTCCGGCGCGAGTCTCGCTGGCACAACAAACTTGGCCGCCGCCGACTTGCCTATCGGACCGCCGCCGGTGGACCCCCTCGACGATTCCGACCCGATTGCTCGCACGGTGGTACACGATGGCGCGATTGACCGGGAGGCTTTGGCTCGTCTGGATGCTGGAGCCTCGTCCGGGAACACTGAAGCGGCCGCACGCGCGGCCGTGGTGGAATCGGCCGCCAGCCAGTTTGAATTCGGGCGCGGTGACTTCGCGGCGGCGCTCGCGCATGCCGAGCGGGCGCTTTCGCACGAGCCCGCGCAGGTGACGCTGCTTCTCAATCTCGCTTATCTGCACCTGCGGCGCAGCGAATACACTGCGGCGCTCGACTCCGTGGAGCACGCGCGCCGCGTGGCACCGGACTCACCCGAAGCCGCGAAGCTGGCCGGCTGGGCCGAGTACGGTTTGAACCGCCTCCCGCAGGCCATCGCCGAGTGGAAGCGGGCGCAGCAGTTGCAGCCGGACGACGAGGTGGGACGCGCGCTCGAGAAGGCCGAGCGGGACGCTGAGGTCGAGACCAATTTCCGCGAAGGCGAAAGCGCGCACTTTGCCTTGCGCTACTCCGGCAGCGCCGCGCCCGACCTGGCGCGCGGAATTCTTGGCGAGCTGGAGAACAGCTTCCAGGTCACCTCTTCTCTATTGAACTACACTCCAGCGGAACCGATTGCCGTCGTTCTATACACCGGCCAGGACTTCGCCGACATCACGCGAGCCCCAAGTTGGGCAGGGGCGCTCAACGACGGCCGCATCCGCATTCCCGTGCAGGGACTCCTCACGGTGACGCCTCAGCTGGCGCGCGTCTTGCGGCACGAACTCGCACACAGTTTCATATCGCAGAAGACGCACGGGAATTGCGCCGTTTGGCTGCAAGAGGGGATTGCGGAATGGCTGGAAGGAGCGCGCGCCGGCGACGATGCGGCGGCGCTTATCGCTCTCTACGACCGTCACGATGACCCATCGCTCGCCGCGCTGGAAGGATCGTGGTTGAATCTGCCGAACGAATCCGCGCACGTTGCGTACGCATGGTCTCTCGCCGTGGTCGAAGGGATGGTCCAGGCCGGCACCTCGGTGGACCTCGAACGCTTGCTGGATGGGTTGGCGGCCGGATCTTCGACGGAAGCCGCGACGCGCGACGCTCTGCACATGGACTACGCAGACCTGAACCGTTCCACCGTCGAATATCTTCGCCGCACCTACCTGCACTAGCCGTCTCGCGCGGCAAAACCGAAGGCTATAGAGTTGCCAGCAGGCCGGCGAGCAGCGCGGCGCGTTCCGGAAGCGCGCGCACGACGACGTTTTCATGGGCGCTGTGCGCGCCTTCCCCGACCGCGCCCAGCCCGTCAAGCGTCGGCACCCCCATCGCCGCCGTGAAGCAGCCGTCGGAGCCGCCCCCGGTGGATGCTTCCTCGAGCGCGATCCCCAGCGCCTGCGCCAACTCGTGCGCGTGAGCAAATAGCGCGGCACTTGCCGTGCGCTCGAGCGGCGGGCGCGAAAAGCCCCCGCGAACCTCAATCTTCGCCCCGGGCAAGATCGGCCTGAGGGCCCGCAGGCTGCGCTCTACCGCGCGCATGTCGGCCGCGGACCGGGCGCGCAGGTCCACGACCACCCGCGCCGCTGCCGGAATCACGTTGCTGCGCGTTCCGCCTTCTACCACCGTCGGCCTCACGGTGATGCCGCGCCGCGTCCGGCTGAGCTGGGCGATGCGCGCGATCTGGAGCGCCAGCTCGTGAACGGCATTGACGCCGGCGTCGGGATCGATTCCGGCGTGTGCGGCGCGTCCGGTCACCAGTACCTCAGCCGTGCCGACGCCCTTGCGCTGCGTCTTGAGGCGCCCGTCGGGACCGCTGGCCGGTTCGAGCACCAACGCCGCCGAACTGCGCCGCGCTTCCCCCTCGATCAAGGCACGAGAGGTCTTGCTGCCTACTTCCTCGTCGGATGTCCACAGAAAGCTCACCGGCCGCTGCGGCTGCCAGCCGGCGCGCGCCAGCGCATCGACCGCGAAAAGCGCGATGACCAGACCACCCTTCATATCGAAAACCCCCGGTCCGAAGGCCCGCCCGCGAGTCAGGCGAAAGGGCATGCTACGCAGGGTGCCGAGTCCATACACGGTGTCGAGGTGACCCAGCACCAGGATTTGGCCGGCGCGCGCGCTACGCCCGGGCCAAACCGCGCGGACGTGGTCGCCGCGCTGCGCTTGGTGCAGGAATCGCACGTCGGCGCCGCGTCTGCGCCATTCGGCCGCGACCATCCGGCCAAAGAGATCCACGGCGCGCTTGGCGTCGCTGGGCGATTCGGCCCGCGTGAATTTCGCGAGCAGGCGCACCATTTGCGTTTGGCGCCCGCGCAGATCGGCCAGCAGGCGCGGCAACTTTTCCGAAGCGAACATGGCGCGCGTATGCTAGCAGCCGCTGGGGATAAGCGGCAACCTCGTTTCCCTTGGCCCCGCCGTTTCGCATATAATTTGGCGGTGCGTTGGTGTGTTCCCGGTGCCGCTCGCCGAAGGAGATCGGATGATTCTGGACAGCAACGACATCCAGCGGATCCTTCCGCACCGTTACCCCTTTCTGCTGGTGGACGGCATCTTGGAAATGGAGCGGCTGAAGCGCATCGTGGGCGTCAAGAACGTCAGCGTTAACGAGAGCTTCTTCCAGGGCCATTTCCCGGGCAAGCCGATCCTTCCGGGCGTGTTGATCATCGAAGCCATGGCCCAGACGGGCGGGCTGCTCTTGCTGCTCGAAGTCCCCGACCGGGAGCACAAGCTGCTCTATTTCGTGGCCGTGGATGACGCGCGCTTTCGCCGTCCGGTTGTGCCTGGCGAGCAGTTGCGCTTGGAGGTAAGTGTCGTCTCTTGGCGCGGCAACTTTTGCAAGCTGCGCGGCATCGCTAGCGTGAACGGCGAACTCGCGGCCGAAGCCACGTTGATGTGCAAGATGATGGATCGCGAACCCTCGGCGGTTCCTGCAGCGCAACCGGCGGCCGTGAGCGAATCGAAGGGATGAGCGAAACAGTAGAGCGGGATGAACGAGCCCTGCCGATGACCGGAATCGATGCCCGGGCAGCCGTCTCTGCGCGCGCGAGACTGGCTCCAGGCGTGCGGATCGGCGCCTTTGCTGTGGTGGGCGACGATGTTGAACTGGGCGAGGGCTGCGTCCTCCATCCGCAAGCCGTGGTGCTGGGTCCGGCGCGCCTGGGGCGCGAGAACGTGCTGCACTCTTTCTGCACCGTCGGGGGCTCCCCCCAGGATTTGAAATATGGCGGCGAAGCCACCAGGCTCGAGATTGGCGACGAAAACGTATTCCGCGAAAGCGTTACGGTGAGCCGCGGCACGGTGCAGGGTGGGGGCGTGACGCGGATCGGCAGTCACGGCTTGTTCATGACCTGCGCGCACATCGCGCATGATTGCATCATCGGCGACTACGTGATTTTCGCGAACGCCGCGACGCTCGCCGGGCACGTTATCGTGGAAGACCACGCCACGCTGGGCGCCTTTTCGCCGGTGCACCAGTTCTGCCGCATTGGCCGATACGCGTACGTCGGCGCCTCGACCGTGATCACCCAGGACGTGCCGCCGTTTTCGCGCATCGTTTCCGAGCGGGAGACGCGCTGCTACGGCGTCAACACGATTGGCCTGGAGCGCGGCGGCTTTCCGCCCGATCGCATCGAAGCCATCGAGCGCGCCTATCGGCTGCTGTTGCGCTCGAAGCTCAACACCACCCAAGCGATCGAACGGATGCGCGCGACGCTCAACGGCTCGGCCGACGTGGCCGAATTGATCGCCTTCATCGAATCGGCCGAGCGCGGGCTAACCAAGTAGTGAATGCTTGCGGACACATGCAGATGACGCCAGGCGCCGCACCTTCACCCGCACGCTGGGGTCTGATCGCCGGCAACGGGAAGTTCCCGTTCCTGGTGCTCGAGGCGGCGCGCAGCCAGGGCATCGAAATGGCGGTCATCGCGCTGCGCGAGGAGGCGGCCCCCGATCTCGAAGCCGTGGCCCAGCGCCTGCACTGGGTCAGCCTGGGGGAGCTCAGCCGCACGCTCGAGCTGCTCCATCAGGAAGGCGTGACGCACGCCGTCATGGCCGGGCAAGTGAAGCACAACAAGCTCTTCAGCGCGATTCGCCCCGATTGGAAACTGGCCAAGCTGCTGTTTTCGCTCCCGCGAAAGAATACGGATTCGCTGATCGGGGCCGTGGCCCGTGTGCTGCAATCCGAGGGCATCGAACTGGTGGACTCGACCGCGTTCCTCCGCCCGCTGGTGCCTGAGCCCGGCGTGCTCACGCGGCGCGCGCCGGACGCTCGCGAATCGGGCGACATCGCGTATGGGCGCGAAATCGCCCTGCAGCTTGCGGGACTCGATTTGGGACAGACGGTGGTGGTGCGCGAGAGCGCCTGCATAGCCGTGGAGGCCATGGAGGGAACTGACGAGACCATCGAGCGTGCGGCCAGGCTTGCGGAGGGCGGGCCGATCGTCGTGATCAAAGTCGCTAAGCCCCGGCAGGACATGAGGTTCGATGTACCCGTCGTAGGCCTGCGAACCGTCGAAGTAATGAAACGGTCGAACGTTACGGCGTTAGCTATTGATGCGGGTCGGACGCTCATCTTTGAGCGCCCGCTGGTGATCGAGGCGGCCGACGCCGGCGGCATTGCGATTGCGGCCTTCGCGCCCTCCGAGGGGACTGGCGGCATCTCCGGATCGATCAAGCCGTGATGGCGCCGCGCATCCGAGTTGCCGTCGTTGGTGCGGGCGATTTTGGCCGCAACCACGCGCGGGTGTATCGCCAACTGGAGGAGGCGGAGCTGGTGGGGGTGCTGGACGCAAATGCGGACCGCGCGCGCCGCGTCGCCGAAGAGTTCTCCACCGCCGTACTGCCCGATCTCGACGCCCTGCCGGGAAGGGTGGATGCGGCGACCGTTGCCGTCCCGACTGTCGAGCACGCCGCAATCGGTTGCCGCTTGCTCGAAAGCGGGATTGACGTGCTGGTCGAGAAGCCGATGGCGGTGTCGCTGGCTGAGGCCGATCAACTGATTGGCTCGGCGTCGCGCCACGGCCGCGTTTTGCAGGTGGGGCACCTGGAGCGTTTTAACCCCGGGGTATTGGCCGTGCTTCCCGTCGTGAACCGGCCGCTCTATTTCGAGATTCACCGTCTCGGCGTCTTTTCGCCGCGCAGCCTGGATGTGGATGTAGTCTACGACGTCATGATTCACGATCTCGACATCTTGCTGGCCATGGTCGATTCGCCCGCAACTGAAATTCGCGCCCTCGGGATTCCCGTGGTCACCGATAAGGTGGACATCGCGCACGCCCGCATCGAATTCGCTTCCGGCGCGGTGGCCAGCCTGAGCGCCAGCCGGGTTTCGATCGAGCGCGTGCGCAAGCTGCGATTCTTTCAACACCGCGAATATTTCTCGGTGGATTACGCGCGCCAGGATGCGCTGCGAATCCGCGTCCGCAAGCCTGGCCCGCAACCCGAGTTCGATTTCGAGCAGCTCCCCGTGCGCCCGCAAGAGCCGCTCGAGGGCGAATTGCGCTCCTTCCTCGATGCCGTGCGGAGGCGCGCCAAGCCCATTGTGGACGGACTGGCGGGCCGCCGGGCGCTGGAGCTGGCGGATCGGGTGATGGCGGGCATCCTGGAGCACGGCCGCCGCGTCCAACTGGGTGATTTCGCACCCCCACTGACAAGCCCATGATTCCTCGTACCCTCGTTCCGCGAAATGTCCGTCCTGCGGCAGAAACGGCGCCTTCGGCACCGCTTCGTTTGACCACGCTGCTGGACGATCGCGAACTGATACCGGCGAATCTGCCGCGCGTTGCTCTCGACGCGCACACTTCGATTCCCTCGCATTTTCCTCTCGATGTTCTGGCGCGGCGCGTTGTCGTGCCGCGAGACGTTCCCCAGACGAAGTTCGATCGAGCCAGCGTGTATCCGGATCATGTGCCGCTGACGGCGCTCGACCATCGAGTCACTGTTCCGGTTGCTTTGCCGGTGGTCGAACTCCAGCCCAAGGGGCTCGTGTCCGCCTACGAACTGCCCGATGTACTGGAACCAGACGTAATCAACACCGGTGAAGTCAATCTGATGGTGAAGCCGGTCGAGACGCCCCCGCGTAATTGGAACTGGATTGCGCGGACGGGCTCCATCGCGGCGCATGCCCTCTTCCTCTTGCTGATCGTGTTTCAGACCAAGCTATTTCCGTACCATGAGCCGACGCAGGAGCAAATCGACCAGGCGCGCCAGCAATTGAATTTCATTTACATGCCTCCGGACGTGCGCGGCCTACCGCGCACGCCTTCCCCCGCTCCGGCGCCGCAAATCCACGTCGACCCGCGTGTCCTACGGCAGATAACCCCGAGCGAGCTACAGTCCATACCGGCGCCGAAGTTGCCGGAGCGCGTCGTGCGTGACACGCCGCCCGAGCCTCCTCCGGACCTGCCTGTCGCGCCGAAACCGCAGACTTCGACGCCGCGGAGCGCCCCGAATTTCCTGCGTCCGCAAGAGGCGCAAACGCAACCCCCGCCGGCGCAAACGCCGCCAACCGGAAGCCTCATTCTGCCGCGGGTGAGCTCGCCCGGCCGCGCGCTCGAGCAGTCGGCCGATGAGGCCTTGCACGGTGGCGGAGGCTCGATACAGTTTGGCGGACGCGTTAGGGGCGGCGGCGGAATTGGTGGCGGAGCTGGACAAGGCGATCTCGGCGGTGGACTTGAGATGCTCACGCCCACCGAGGGCGTGGATTTCAACAGTTACTTGGCGCGCGTGGTCGATAGCGTGAGACGGAACTGGTACTCCGTGATGCCAGAGTCGGTGTATCTCGGCGAAAAAGGGGTTGTCGTCTGGCAATTTCGGATCCTGCGCGACGGCAGCGTCCCCCAACCGGAACCCTCGTTGGTGAGGCCTTCGGGCAAGGATCCGCTCGACCGCGCCGCAGCTTCCGCGATTCGCACTTCGTCCCCGTTCGAGCCGCTTCCGCCGGCGTTCAGCGGGCCCTACATCGAGCTGCGTTTTAGCTTTTTCTATAATCTGACCCCACCTTCGCAGTGAAGCCTGGCCGCGCGCAAACGCTGGGCTCGCTCTTGCTGGCGCTGGCGTTTTTGGTCTACTTGCTGGTTCGATACTGGAAATTGCTCTGAAGGTTCACGGCTAGATGACTTCTGCTTCGCATAGGGACTCCGCCGCGACCTCGTCCGCGACGCCGCTCGCGCCCCTGGTCGCGCCGTTAATCGCGATTATCGGGCCCACGGCTTCGGGCAAATCGAGCCTGGCAGTCCGCCTCGCGGAGCGCTTTGCCGGAGCGGTCGTCGCCTGCGACTCCACGCAGGTTTATCGCGGCTTCGATATCGGAACCGCCAAGCCCACTGCCGAAGAGCGACGCGGCATCGCCCACTACATGATGGATCTGCTCGAACCGGCGGAATCGTTTACCGCAGGTGAGTATCGTCGACGCGCTCTCGTCGCACTCGCCGACTTGCGGAGCCGCGGCCGGCTTCCTATCTTTACGGTCGGCACGGGCCTTTATCTGCGCGCGCTGTTCGAAGGATTGGCTGATGCCCCCGAACGTTCCGATCCATTGCGCGCGCGCCTTCAGGCCGGCGCCGCGCGCCGGGGCGGCGAGCACCTGCACCGGATGTTGCGCCGGCTGGATCCGGCCGCCGCGGCGCGGATCTCTCCAAACGACGGCCAGAAACTGATTCGCGCTCTCGAAGTCTGTTTGCTTGCGGGCAAGCCGCTGAGCGAGGTGCATCGCAAAGGGCGCGACCGTCTCGTTGGTTACGCGCCGATCAAGCTCGGGCTTAATCCGCCGCGTGCCACGCTCTACGAGCGCATCGAGCGGCGAGTCCACCGGATGCTCGACAAAGGCTGGCGCGAGGAGGTAGCAGCGCTGATCGAGAGCGGCGCTCCGCGCTCCGCGAAGCCTTTCGAGTTCATCGGCTACCGCGAGTTGCGCGCGCACATCGAAGAAGGGAAGCCCCTGACCGAAGCCGTCGCCGCCATCGCGCAGGCGACGCGTCGCTACGCCAAGCGCCAGCTCACCTGGTTTCGCAGGGAGCCGGACGTACAGTGGTTCGCCGGATTTGGCGATGACGCCGAAATTGTCGCGGCCGTTATCGAGGAGATCGCAAGAGTGCTTCCGCGGTTGGCCGGCGCCGGCCAAGTCGGGCGCCCCGCACCCCGGAACTCCAGCCTCGAACGTGTATAATGCTAACGGATCATCCCGAGAGGGAAGAAGACCGCGTGACTTGGTTTAACCGTCCCCTTCGATCTCCGTCTCCCGCCGTTGGGATGCTAGTGGTTTGATGGAAGCAGCGACCTTCCGATTCGCATGAAGAGCACTCGAACCACGCAGAATCTTGAGCGTGTCTTGCTGGTGGGGCTGGGCCTCAAGCGCCCGTCCCGCGTGCCCGGAATGGATTCGGGTAGCGTGGCCCGCGAGTCGTTGGAAGAACTCGCCGAACTCGCGCGCAGCGCCGGTGCCGTGGTCGCCGGCAGCGTGCTCCAGATGCGCGAGTCCGTGGACCCGGCCACGGTTGTAGGCCGCGGCAAGCTCGATGAGATTCGAGCCGAGCTGCACGCGCATGACGCCCCGCTGGTAATCTTCGACGGCAACCTCAGTCCGGGACAGCAGCGCAACCTCGAGCGCGGCCTCGAATGCCGCGTGATCGATCGGACGCAACTGATCCTCGATATTTTTGCGCGGCATGCGCGCAGCCGCGAAGGACAATTGCAGGTCGAACTCGCTCAACTCAACTACTTACTACCGCGTCTGGCCGGGAGCGCATCCGAACTCTCCCGGCTCGGCGGCGGCATCGGCACGCGCGGGCCCGGCGAACAGAAACTCGAAACCGATCGCCGCCGAATCCGTGACCGCGCGCGCCGCATCGCCGCGGCCATCGAAACCCTGCGGCGTCAACGTGCGCTGCGCCGCCAGGCGCGGCAGGCTGTGGCACTCGGTACGGTCGCTCTGGTGGGCTACACGAATGCCGGCAAATCGACGCTCTTCAACGCTCTCAGCAAAGCGGACGTTTTGGTCTCGTCGAAAATGTTCGCGACGCTGGACCCCACCGTGCGCGCCGTGCGCTTGCCGTCGAACCGCCGCGCTCTGTTTTCCGATACCGTGGGATTCATCCGCGACCTGCCGAAGGGTTTGCTGGCCGCGTTCCGGGCCACTCTTGAAGAGGTGCAGCAGGCTTCACTCATCCTCCACGTTACCGACATCGCCAATCCCCAGCACGCCGAGCAAGACGCCGAAGTGGAAAAGGTGTTGAAGCAATTGGGACTGGACGACCGGCCGCGCTTGCGTGTTTGCAACAAGATCGACCGCCTGGATGCCGAAATGCTCGCGGCCCTGGCGCGAAGCAACGGCAACGTCTACGTCTCGGCGCTCCTCGGGACCGGATTGGATGAACTATTGCGCCGCGTGGATGAATTGATGCCTGTTGATCCGATCGTGCGCGTGCGCTTTTCGGTCCCGCTCGCTGACGGCCGAACGCTGGCCCTGGTGCACGGCCTGGGCCGAGTGCTGCGGAGCGAAGTTTACGGTTCGGATATGAAGCTCGACGCCGAGCTCCCCGAATCGCTGGTGCGCCGGCTGCATCTCTCCACGGATGGGACCGCGGTGCGCGGCGGGAATCCGTGAATCTCGCCGGTGGCGCGGCTTTTCGTCGATTTGAAGCTGTAAAGCGTTGTTTGGCTACGGACACCCGGGCCGGTAACTGGTTAGTTAAAGAGCCCCTTTTTGGCGCTTTCCTGTGGATTTTCATGTGGAAATCGTCAGTTACCGGAGAGTTAATCACCAGGAGGCTGGCTGGGAATCGGCGCGGATCGCCGGTTCGGTGCGCCGTATGTGACTGTATCTAGGCCTGTTAGCGGGGTCCGGCTTTGTAATCACCCTGTAATTATCCTCCGTTTCCGGTACCGTCCAGCTCCTGCGGATTTGCACAGTTATACAGCAAACCGTCTAGCTTGTTATGCCTCTCGCGAGGCTCCGCGTTGCCGCTAATAGCCCCCTTTTCTTCGGTTTTGGGACCGCCCGACCCTCGCTTCCTCCCTCCCGGAAGCGTGTTTCGCGGTCGTTGACGCCCACGGGACGGCAGTTTATAGTGAGACTGCTTGAGGACCTTGTCCGATGTTTCTCCCGATGTGAGCGGTGCCAGATGCCCGAGATGAACCTGCCGAACAGCCTGACCGTGCTCCGCATTTTCTTCATCCCACTGCTGGTCGTGGTCCTGCTCACGGGGCAGCCGAACCTGACGTTCTGGGGCGTGCCCATGAATTTTACGGTTTGGGGCGTGCTGATCTTGCTCGCGGCGGCTGCGACGGATTGGGCTGACGGCTTCTACGCGCGCCGCCACGACAAGGTCACGACGCTCGGGATCTTGCTCGATCCCGTCGCGGACAAGCTCCTGATCACCGCCGCATTCATTTCCCTGGTCGAGATGCATCTGGTCCCGGCCGTGATGGTCGTCATCATCGTCGGCCGCGAAATCACGGTCCAGGGGTTGCGGAACATTGCGTTGGCTGAGGGATTCACGATACCGGCTTCGGCGCTTGGTAAGACCAAGATGGTTTTGCAGGTGATTGCGGTGTGCGCCGTAATTCTGGGCGCCAAGCACGTCGGTGTGCGCCCGCTCGGCACGATTCTGGTATGGCTCGTGGTTCTGAGCGCGGTTGCTTCGGCCGCCCAGTACTTCCTGAAATTCTGGAGTCAAGTGAATGGTCGCGTCGAACAACGCCGCCTTCGCATACTCGAACAACCCCGAAAAACGCAGGATGCGCCCACTCTCTAGTGAGGATCGCCGCGCGCTCCTCGCGCTCGCTCGCCAATCGATCGTCGAAACCGTCGGCCACGCGCGCATTCCCGATTTGCCGGCGCCGGCCGGATCCCTGGCCGAACCCTGTGGCGCCTTCGTCACCATCCATTGCCGCGGCCGCTTGCGCGGGTGCGTCGGCCGGGCAGATCGCAGCGCCGCGCTGGCCGAAATCGTCGTCCAAAGCGCCATCAACGCGGCCTTGCACGATTCGAGGTTCGGAGCGATCGGCTGCTCCGAGCTCGACGAAATGGAGATCGAGATTTCGGTTCTCTCGGACTTGCAGCCGGTCTCCCCGCGAGCGATCCAGGCGGGCACGCACGGAGTGCTGGTCAGTAGGGGCGAGCAGCGCGCAGTGCTCTTGCCTCAAGTCGCTGCCGAGCGCCGTTGGTCTGCCGAGCGTTTCCTGCGGGAGGCCTGCCGGAAGGCGGGCCTGGAGCCTGACGCCTGGAGCAATCCGGAGACGAAAATAATGGCTTTCACGGTGGAGGTCTTTTCCGAAGCCGATTTCGCGCAGCGCCCGCCGGGCGTTGAGATCGTACGGAGGAGATGAAGGCGCTCCGCCCGGATCGCGCGAAGCGCAGGTTTGCTCTGAGGACAAAAAGCGGGAAGTGAACGCGGCTACTCGAGTTCGACGTAGTCCCCGACGAAAATCTCGCGCTGGCTCGCCGTAATCAATACGCTCGCCGCATTGGGTCCGACGCGCAGCACGATGCCTTCTCCCACAACGTCGCGGGGCAGTTCGGCCCAGCTGTATGGCCTCGGCGTGGCGCCAAATCCGTACATGCTATAGGCGGTGGCGGGGACCTGGTAGGCCACCTCGGAGTGCTCGCCCTGATAGCGGAAGATGCGGAAGTAGTCGCCGACCTTCACGCCTTGTCCGCTGCCCAGATTGACATACACAACCTTGCCCTGACCGGCCAGCTGCCCGAAAGACTTCGTCGTGACGACCATGGCCTTGGCTTTCCCGCTCGGCGGCGCGAACGGGTCGAATTTCGTATCCGCCTTGTACGGCGGGGCGGGACGCGGAGTGAAGGGCTGCACGATGTCCCCGCGCTGAACGTAATCGCACGCTTGCTGCACCTCGGCGATTGACGTCTTGGCCTCGACCGTCGTCACCTTGAGGATGCCGAGATCGACGTACGTTGTGCCCATCGCGCGCGTCAACTCCTCCTGCCAGGCGAACCACGGCTGGCGAAGCAACTCGCTCTCCGTGCGCGAGACGAGGAATTGGTCGCCGACTTTCACCCCTTGGTTCGCTCCCTTATTGATGAATACGTAGTCGCTGGCGTGGTAGACGACCCGATCCTCGGACTCGACCCCCGAGATCACGTACGTATCCTGCGGAACCGTCTGGGTGGAGACCACCCCTGCGCAGTACATGTCGAGTTCGGTCGGCGCTGTGGCGGCCCGTATCTCTGCCCCAGCCGGTGTCTGTGCACGCGCCGGAACATTTGTAAGTGCCATAACTAGAATAAGATAGCTTAGCTTTCGATACATAGCCGCGCTCCTTGGACTGCCGTTCAGGCCCGTGCGGGCAGGACAACGTCCTACTCATCGACCGTAGCAAAGGCCCCCGGAGGCGTCAAGCCGCGCTTGGCGCGCACTTTACACTTTTGTTACCGCGTGATAAAGACCGTAGTTTCCCCCGGAGGCCGAAATAGCCGCAATGTTCTCGCAGGACCGCATCTGCGCAACCGTAGCCGCACAAACTGCGGCACAAGCGGTGCGGGAATTCAGCCGCGCCGTCGGTCCGGCTGGCCGGGCGCGGACCGCCGAGTTGCGGCTCGACTATCTGCGTAATGCCGCCGAACGTACCTCCCTGTTGAGGTGGATTGCCCGTCAGCGGCGCATACCAACGGTCATTGCCACCTGCCGAAGTCGGCGCGGCGGCGGTCGCTTCTCCGGCAGCGCCAGGGCCCAGCTCGCCATCCTTGCTGAAGCTGCACGGGCTGGCTGCCGCTGGTGCGACGTCGAAGTGGAAACCGCCCGGCATGTGAGGCCGAACGAGTTGCGGCGGGCTGTCGCTCCGGCGCGGCTGCTCATATCCGCGCACGATTTTCGCCGGGTGCCTGCGCATCTCGCACCGCTGGTGAAGCGGCTCGAGCGCTGCGGCGGGCACGCCATCAAGATCGCTGCTGCCTGCCGCTCGTTCGCCGACGCCCGCCGTCTGCTGGGGCTCGCCAGCGGCCGGCGCGACCTCGTCGTGGTTCCCATGGGCGAGCAGGTGATGGCCGCGCGCATTCTCGCGCTGCGCGAAGGCAGCGCGCTGGCTTATGTGGCCGTCGCTCGCGCGACCGCGCCCGGCCAGCTCTCGCTCGGCGTCGTCCGCCGGGTCTATCGCTTGGGTCCGACCTTCGGCCGCAGCGGCCTTGGCCTCACGCGGAGCACGCGAGTCTATGGCGTCATCGGCGACCCCATCGGGCATTCGCTCTCGCCGCTCATGCACAACGCCGCGTTCGCCGCGCGCCGCGTCGACGCCATCTATCTGCCGTTTCACGTGCGCGATCTTCGGGACTTCTTGTCGGTCGTGGACTCGTTCGGCCTCGTGGGCTTTAGTGTGACGCTGCCGCACAAGGAGCGCATCCTGCGGTATCTGGACGGTTGCGACCCGCTGGCGGCCGAAGTCGGCGCCATCAACACTGTCGTTGTCCGTCCGGGCGGCCGGCTCTACGGTTACAATACCGACTATGTGGGTGTCCTTCGGGCCATCGAGCGGCGCGTGCCGCTGTCGGCAAGCCGCGTGCTCCTGCTGGGCGCCGGTGGTTCCGCGCGCGCGGCGGCCTTCGCATTGGCGCGAGCTGGCGCCGTCGTGGCTGTTTGGGCCCGGCGCCCGGCCCGGGCGCGAGCCCTGGCGAAAGCCGTCGGCGGCGAGTTCATCGATCGCCGCGCGCTCCGCCGCGAATTCTTCGATGCCATCGTGAACTGCACGCCCGTGGGCATGTATCCCGGCGGCGGCTCCCCGCTTGAAGCGGATGAACTTCGCTGCCGCGTGGTGATGGATCTGATCTATCGACCGCGCAAGACCGAATTGCTGCGTCGCGCCGAGCGTCGCGGCCTGGAAACCATATCGGGAGTGGAGATGTTCCTGGCCCAGGGTGTGGCGCAGTGGGAGATATGGACGGGCGAGCGCGCGCCGGAAGCCGCCATGCGCCGCGTCCTGCTGGCCGCGCTCGACGCGGAGGAAAAGGCCTCGGCACGCCGATGATCGAACCCGATTTCAAGACGTTCTGCCGGCTGGCCCGACACGGCAACCTCGTGCCGGTCTACGAAACTTTTACGGCCGATCTGCTCACGCCGGTCGGCGCCTACCTCCGCCTGGCACGCCATGCGCGCTACGCCTGCCTGCTCGAAAGCGTCGAGGGCGGGGAAAAGATCGCTCGTTACACGTTCATCGGAGCCAATCCCGCGGAGGTCTTTCGCTACGTCAACGGCGCCTGCGTCCTCGAGGGCGAGAGCCGCGTCGATTGGGTGCAATCGAATCCCCTGGATTTCCTCCGCAATCGCGTCGAGCGCTACCGTCCGGTGCGCGTTCCGGGATTGCCGCCGCTGGTCGCCGGCGCCATCGGGTACTTCTCCTACGACATGGTGCGCCTCTTCGAGCGCATTCCCGAGCGCGCCCGCAACGATCTCGCCCTCGACGACGCCCTGATGATGTTCTATCTCGGGCTCGTCGTTTTCGACCACGTCCGCCGCCGCGTCTGGATCGTGCGCAACGTCTTCACCGGCGGCGAAGGCAGCCTCCGCGCCAAATATCAGGCCGCCGTGCGCGAAATTCGCGAGACCCGCCGCAAACTTGCCGCGCCGCTCGCTCCCGCCCGCCGGGAGCCGCCGCGCCGCGCGCCGCTGCGCGTCACCTCGAATTTCACGCGCCGCCAGTTTCTCGCCGCGGTGCGCAAATCGAAGGAATACATCCGCGCCGGGGACATTTTTCAGGTTGCCGTCAGCCAGCGCTTCTCCGCGCGGACCGGCGCCGATCCCTTTGAAATTTACCGAGCGCTGCGCGTCGTCAACCCTTCGCCCTACATGTATTTTCTGAAGCTCGGAGAAACCGCTGTCGTGGGCAGCTCGCCCGAGATGCTCCTCAAGGTGCAGGGCAGGGAAGCCTCCTACCGGCCCATCGCCGGCACGCGCCCGCGCGGCCGCGACGAGCAGGAAGACGAAAGGCTCGCCGCCGAACTCGCCGCCGACCCCAAGGAACGCGCCGAGCACATCATGCTCGTCGACCTCGGCCGCAACGATCTCGGGCGCGTCTCCGAATACGGCTCGGTGCGCGTCGAGCGCCTCGAATTCGTCGAACGCTACTCCCACGTCATGCACCTGGTTTCAAGCCTACGCAGCCGTCTCCGCCCTGACGTCGATTGCTTCGACGCGCTCGCCGCCTGTTTTCCCGGCGGCACGCTTTCCGGCGCCCCGAAGGTCCGCGCCATGGAAATCATCGACGAACTCGAGCCCACGCGCCGCGGCATCTACGCCGGCGCCATCTTGTACCTGGATTTTTCCGGCAACCTCGACTCCTGCATTGCCATTCGCACCATGGTGGTGAAGAAAGGTGTGGCCTACGTGCAGGCCGGTGCGGGTCTGGTGGCCGATTCGGTGCCCGAGCGTGAGTATCAGGAGACGGTCAACAAGGCGCGTGCGCTCATCGCCGCCCTGGAAATCGCGCACCGCGGCGGCGACGAATTGTCCTCCGCGCCTCGCCGCTCCCCAGGCAAAAAGTCCGCCGGAAAGGCGAAGGCAACGAAAGTCCAGCGCACGCGCAAATAAGCCGCTGCTCCGCAAGTGGGACCAACGGGTGCGATTTCAGCGCACGGAATGTGGATGGTAATATGAAAGGTGGCAACGACCAGATATTCGCTGAGATTCGCGGCCTCGTCGATGCCTGGTGCGACCGCCGCTGCCTGCGAACGCTCCGAGCGGTGCTGCGCGGTTATCCTCTGGCATCTCCGCTGACGGATGGCTGGGGCGAACTCCTGCTGGCGCTACAGGACGTGCGCGCCTTTGCGCGGGACGAACTCACCGAGACCGAACGCCGCACCGTTGACGATTGCATAGGAGTCATCGAAAGAGTTTTGCGCCGCGACCCGGCGCCATGATCGTGCAGCCATGATTCTGCTCATCGACAACTACGATTCATTCACCTACAACCTGGCGCAATACCTCGGTCAGCTGGGCCAGAAACTCGAAGTCCATCGCAACGACCAGATCACCCTCGACGAAATTGCCGCGAAGAAGCCCGACCGCATCGTCATCTCGCCCGGCCCCGGCGTGCCCGAAGATGCCGGCATCTGCGTCGACGTGATTCGCCGGTTCGGAGGCAAAGTGCCTCTGCTCGGGGTCTGCCTGGGACATCAGGCCATCGGCTACGCCTTCGGCGGCCGCGTCATCCGCGCTCCGGCCATCATGCACGGCAAGACTAGCCGCATTCACCACGACCGCAAAACGATTTTTCGCAAGCTACCCCAGGACTTCGTGGCCACGCGCTATCACTCGCTTATCGTCGAGAAAAAAAGCCTGCCGCAAGACCTCGAAATCTCCGCCGAAACCTCGGACGGCCTCATCATGGGTCTGCGCCATCCGAAGCTCGGCATCGAAGGCGTGCAGTTCCACCCCGAATCCGTCCTAACCGAGGTCGGCATGCAAATGCTTCGCAATTTCCTTGCGCTTTGATCGCGAGGTAAGCCCTTCGTTGGTTAGCGAATACCGACAGTTATCGCACGCTGAACTCGATCAATGCTTCGAGTTTCCCGAGCGCCGCGCTGGAATCGATCGCCGCAGCCGCCCGCGCTGCGCCTTGGCGGAAATCAGCGGCTAGCCCTGCAGCCACCAGCGCCGCGCCGGCGTTGATGCAGACGATATCGCGCCGCGGCCCCGCTTCGCCTTCGAGGATCCGCCGAATGATTTGCGCGTTCGCGGCGGCATCGCCGCCGGCCAGCGCTTCGCGCGCCGCGCGCGGCACTCCGAAATCCTCCGGCATAATTCGGTAGCGCTTCACGGAGTGCGGCCGCACGTCTGCCACCTCCGTTTCGCCGCCGAGCGAAACTTCGTCGAGCCCGTCCAGACCGTGCACCACGAACGCGCGCCGCAATCCCAGCTCGGCGAGCGCGTGCCCAAGCTTCTCCACCAGCGCCGGAGTGGGCACGCCGATGATCTGGACCGAAGCTCCCGCGGGATTCGTCAGCGGCCCCAGCAAATTGAAAACGGTTCGCCCGCCGACCTCCCGCCGCGCCGCCATCGCATGCTTCATGGACGTGTGCATCACTGGCGCAAACAGGAAGCCGATCCCGATTCGCGTGATCGTTTCGCCCGCGCGCTCGGAAGCTTGCGCGAGGTTCACGCCCAGCGCCTCGAGCACGTCGGCCGAGCCGCTCCGCGAGCTGATCGAGCGGTTGCCGTGCTTGGCAACGCGCACGCCCGCGCCCGCGATCACCAGAGCCGCCGCCGTCGATACGTTGAATGTCCCGGCATTGTCTCCGCCCGTCCCCGCGGTGTCCAGAAGGGGCAACTCGGCCCGCAGGGCTTCCGTGGCCTCATCCTCGAATTTCACCGGCCGCGCGTGCCGCCTCATCGCCCGCGCAAACCCGACAAGCTCTTCGACGGTTTCGCCCTTGGCGCGCAGCGTCGTCAGCAGCGCGACAATCTCCTCGTGCGCGAGGCGCCCTTCCAGCAGCTCCTCCATCACGCCTTCGGCCTCGGCGCGCGAAAGATCGCGGCCCGCTCCAAGTCTTTTGAGTGTCTCTGCGATCAAGCAATCTCCCGCCGCGTCGGCGCGCGCTGCATGCCGGCCTTGCTCGCGCCTCACCCTTCAGAGTAAACTGTCGCGTTTTGCCGAACCCCAAATTCTAGCACCGAGCGCCACCAGGAAATGGACGGGACATGAAGATTCACGAGTATCAGGCCAAGGAGATTTTCCGCCGCTTCGGCGTGCCCACCCCGCGCGGCGAAATGGTCACCACGCCCGAGCAGGCGCGTGCCGTCGCGCAGAAGTTGGGCACGCCGGTCGTGGTCGTCAAGGCGCAAATCCATGCGGGCGGGCGCGGCAAGGCCGGCGGCGTGAAGCTGGCGCGCTCGGCGGACGAAGCGGCGCAGCTCGCCTCGCAGATTCTCGGCATGAAGCTGGTCACGCCGCAGACCGGCCCCGGCGGGCGCATCGTGCGCCGCCTGCTCGTCGAGGAAGGCCTCGACATCAAGCGCGAACTCTACCTCAGCATTCTGGTGGACCGCGCCGTCGAAGCGCCGGTCATCATGGCCAGCACCGCGGGTGGCGTCGAGATCGAAGAAGTCGCGCGCCAGAATCCCGCCGCCATCCTGCGCGAAGCCGTGCGCCCCGCGACGGGTTTGCAGCCCTATCACGTGCGCAAGCTCGCCTTTGGCCTCGGCCTGGGCGCCGACGCGCTGAAAGTGGCGACGCCGTTTCTGCAGTCCCTTTACCGCGCTTTCATCGAGACCGACGCCTCTCTCGCGGAGATCAATCCGCTCGTCGTCACCGGCGACGGCCGCCTCATCGCGCTCGACGCCAAAATGAACTTCGACGACAACGCGCTCGATCGCCACAAGGACCTCGCCGAGCTGCGCGATCTCGACGAGGAAGACCCCCTCGAAGTCGAAGCTTCGCGCTTCAAGCTCAACTACATCAAGCTCGACGGCACCGTGGGCTGCATGGTCAATGGCGCCGGCCTGGCCATGGCCACGATGGACATCATCAAGCTCGCTGGCGGCGCGCCCGCGAATTTTCTCGACGTGGGCGGCGGCGCCAACGCCGAACAGGTGCGCAACGCCTTTAAAATCCTGATGAGCGATCCCGAGGTGCGCGGCGTCTTCATTAATATTTTCGGCGGCATCCTTCGTTGCGACGTGCTGGCTACCGGCGTCGTCGCGGCGGCGCGCGAGTTGCGGCTCAAGCTTCCGGTCGTCGTCCGCATGGAGGGAACCAACGTCGAGCAGGGCCGCCAGATTCTGCGCGAGTCGGGGCTCGACTTCGCAGTAGCCGAGGGCATGAAGGACGGCGCGGAAAAGGTCGTGCGTCTCGCCGGCGCCGCTGCAGGAGGCGCGCGATGAGCGTTCTGATCGACGAACGAACCCGCGTCATCGTGCAGGGCCTCACGGGCCGCGAGGGCAGCTTCCACGCGCAGCAGATGATCGCCTACGGCACCAGCGTCGTAGCCGGCGTCACGCCCGGCAAGGGCGGCACGCTCCATCTCGACGTGCCGGTTTTCGACACCGTGGCCGAAGCCGCGCGGCAAACCCACGCCAACGCCTCGCTGATTTTCGTTCCGCCGCCGTACGCTGCCGACGCTATCCTCGAAGCCGTGGACGCCGCGCTGCCACTCGTCGTGTGCATCACCGAGGGCGTGCCCACGCTCGACATGGTGCGTGTCGCGGCCGCGCTCCGCGCCAGCGCCACGCGCCTCATCGGCCCCAACTGTCCCGGCATCATCTCGCCCGGAAAATGCAAGATGGGCATCATGCCCGGGCAGATTCATATGCCCGGCCGCGTTGGCGTCGTCAGCCGCAGCGGCACGCTCACCTACGAGGCGGTGCACCAGTTGACTAAGCTCGGCATCGGGCAGTCCACCTGCATCGGCATCGGCGGCGATCCCATCATCGGCACATCGTTCCTCGACGCCATTCGCCTCTTCCACGAGGACGCCGACACCACCGCCATCGTCATGATCGGCGAAATTGGCGGCAATGCCGAGCAGCAGGCCGCCGAGTTCATCAAGCAGAATGTGCGCAAGCCCGTCGTCGGCTTCATCGCCGGTCAGACGGCGCCTCCCGGCCGACGCATGGGCCACGCGGGCGCGATCATCAGCGGCGGCGCGGGCACCGCTGCTGAAAAATACGAAGCCATGGCTGCCGCCGGCATCCATTGCGTGCAAAGCCCGGCCGACATCGGCCAGACGCTGGCCGCCGCGCTCGGCAAAGCCGCGTCGAAGTGACACCTTGCGGCGACTGTGTCGCCGCAAGGTGTCATCCCGAGGTCGCCGTGGCGACCGAGGGATCTGCTTTTGCTCTGTGGTTTTAAAACTCGGCCCTAAAAAGTCACATCCCAGGAGATTCGTTTGGCCATCGAACGCACGCTCGCCATCTTCAAACCCGACGCCGTCAGCCGCGGCCTCGCCGGAGAAATCCTCTCGCGCATTCAGAAAGCCGGCTTCGCGATTCGCGCCATCAAATCGTTGCGGCTCACGCAGGCGGAAGCCGAAGGCTTCTACGCCGTCCATCGCACGAAAGGCTTTTTCGCCGAACTGACCGCCTTCATGAGCTCGGGAAAAGTTGTCGTCATTGTCCTCGAAGCCGAAGGCGCCATCGCCAAATGGCGCGACACCATGGGCGCCACCGACCCTGCCAAGGCCGCCCCCGGCACGATTCGCCGTGACTTCGGCGCGAGCATCCAGAACAACTGCACGCACGGCTCCGACGCTCCCGAAACCGCCGCCTTCGAAATCGGCTATTTCTTCGCCGGTCACGAACTCCTCTGACCGATTCGATAGCTGGGAAACCGCTGCCCACAAAGGCCGCTGGCGACTACTCGTCGGGCGCATACTCCTTGCAGGAGAAAAACCGCATGTTGGCCACTACAGCTGTCGACAAGACGCTCCTCGAAGAACTGAGAGTATTGAAGGCCAGGCGAAAACCGCTATTCGACTGGTACGAGAAGAATCCGAACGATACGCGCCTGGCTCTTGAAATCAAGTTGATCGACGATCGAGTCGCGGAATGTAATCGCCAAATTGCCGGCGAGAAGCGAAGCTGAACGGGTGGCGAGCTTCGCGAACGGCCGCCCAGTCCGCGCGCGGCGCGATTCTCACTCGGGCGAAACTCCGCCGGACCAGGGCAGGCCGAAGTAGCCCGGGTGCAGTTCTATCCTCACTGTTTTTCCGACCGCGGCCCGGTTGAATGTGCGCGGCCCCACCAGGAAGTCTTCTTCAGTCCTGCCGGGCCTCCACGAAGAGACGGTAAGGGTATAGTTGGTCGTGGATTTCCTTTTTTGGATCGTCTTCTGGATCACCGTGGACGTCACCACGCTCTCGGGAACGCTGTCCAGCCGGCCGTTGAAGAACACCACGAATCCCAGCGCCGCTAACGCAAGGCCTGAAACGGCGTAGGCCGTTCGCAGCATGCCCGCGTCCTCGCTCAGCCGCTTCCGCACCACGCTCACCAATTCCATCACCAGGGGCAAAAGCAAAACGCAGAAGCCTAGCCCCAGCAGCGGGCCTGAATCCAGTGGCGCGTAAACGACGAATCCGAGCAACGAGCCGAAAATTCCGGGAGCGAGCAGCAACGAGTACCTGCTGAGCGACTTGTTCGCCGCTGCCCTGGCAATCCGCTCGTTCTCGCTGGCCGGTTCCCTCCGCACCTGAAGTTCAATTGGCGTGTTCAGATCTCCGTATGTTGGATTGCCAAGCGGCCTGCCGCCTTCGTGATGATCAGTTTACCCGTCCGCCCGGCGCCCACAAGCCCGTTCCTCAGCCCCGTGCCCTCGGGATCACTCGGGTGCGGGCTCTACTTGGAGCCCGCGCAAAAAACGGTCGGGGCGCTACTTGGGGACCGCGTAAAAAAACGTCGGCGCTCTCTCTTTTGCCCGTGCGGGTGGCGGGTGCCCCGTGCTTCGCGCTCTTTGCGAAGCTCGGGGCTTTTGACTTTTCTTGTGCGTGTCATTCTCCCAAGCTCCCCGGCGAGGCGGGTGGCGGGTGCCCCATGCTTCGCTCGCGAAGCTTGGGGGTTTTGACTTTTCTTGTCCGTGTCATTCTCCCGAGCTCTCTCGCGAGCCGATGCGCCACTGTGCTAAACGGAACATCATTTCCGAATTCTTGATGTCACGATGGAGCCGCAACAAATTCACTAGAGGTGAGCGCTGCGTGCAGCTCGACCTTCACCGCCGCGGGTTTACCGGGAGATTGCTGATCATGAAGAAGCTATGGACTCGAATGGCTCTGACCACCGCACTGGCCGGAGGTTTGCTCCTTGCCGTCGGCGTTCCGGTTCGGGCGGACACGCGCGCGGATTGCCAGAGAAGGCTCGAAGCGGATCGCGCCAGGATCGATAACGATGCCCACCGCCACGGCGAGCACAGCCGTCAGGTGGACCGTGACGTCGATCGCATGGACGCCGACCGCAATTGGTGCCGCGAGCACAAGTCCGACTGGGACCACGATAAGTTCGACATCGGCATCTACTTCCGCAAATAATCGCCGACTCCAGACGAATTCCCTCGGGGCCGATTCGGACAGAATCGGCCCCGTTTCGTTTCTTCGCCCGTCTCCAAGCCGCCGTCCGGCTCGGGTGCCCCACGCTTCGCGAAGTGCGGGGTTTTTGACTTTGCTCTTTCCTCCTTTGCCTGCTGCATCCGCCACTCCGCTGAACGCCCCCCGAGCTGATGCGCCAGTGCTATACTTCGCCCGCACGTCCCTCGCAAGGAATATACGCAAACGAGAGGATCGCCCTGTCGTCCGCAATGACTGAGGCTTTGGCGCTAAGGAGCACGACACAGCGAAGCTAACCCATGGACCCGCTGCGCGAACTCGGCAAATGGCTCATTCTATTCGGCTTGATTGTAGCCGGCCTCGGAGGAGTGTTGCTCCTTGGCGGGCGTCTGCCGTTGCGTCTCGGTCGTCTTCCGGGTGACATTGCTATCGAAGGTCGCCGCGGCTCGTTCTATTTTCCGATCGTTACTTGCCTGTTGCTCAGCGTCGCTCTGACGCTGGTAATCTGGCTCGTGGCCCAATTCCGAAAATGAGCGCGCAAATTACGATACGAAGATGAGTCCCTTCCAACTGCCGCTGATGCCCGAGCGCACCATCTGGTCGGTCAGCGACCTCACCGCGCGCATTCGCGACCTCCTCGCGGGAGAATTCACCGACATTCATGTCGAGGGCGAAGTCTCGAACGCCCACGCTGCCCAGTCCGGCCATCTCTACTTCACGTTGAAAGACGCTCGCGCGCAGATTCGCTGCGTCTGTTTTCGCCAGCAGCTCGTACGCTTGAAGTTTCGGCCCGAGGACGGCTTGCACGTGACGGTGCGCGGCTCCATCAGCGTTTACGAGACGCGCGGCGAATACCAAATCTACGTCGAGCACGTCGAGCCGGTGGGCCTCGGCGCGCTCCAGCTTGCCTTCGAGCAGTTGAAGAAGCGCCTCGAAGCGGAGGGATTGTTCGACGCCGCGCGCAAGAAGCCCTTGCCGATGCTTCCGCAGCGCGTCGGCCTGATCACCTCGCCGCGCGGCGCGGCCGTGCGCGACGTTGTGCGCATCCTGCGCCGCCGCTTCCCGAATTTGCACCTCATCGTCTATCCCGTGCGCGTGCAGGGCGAGGAAGCGCCCGGCGAAATCGTCGCCGCCATCAAATATTTCAACCGCAAGCAGGTCGCCGACGTTCTCATCCTCGCGCGCGGCGGCGGCTCGATCGAAGACCTCTGGGCCTTCAACGAGGAAAACGTCGCGCGCGCGATCGCCGCCTGCACGATTCCGATTATTTCCGGCGTCGGGCATGAGACCGACTTCACGATCGCCGATTTCGCGGCCGACGTGCGCGCGTCGACGCCTTCGGCCGCCGCCGAACTCGTCGTGCGCTCCCGCATGGAGTTTGACCGCCACCTGTCAGATCTACGGCAGAAGCTGGCGCAACACATGCGCTACAAGTTGCTCGAAGCGCGCCACCGCCTCCGCGAACTCGGCGTGCATCGCGGCTTGCGCCAACTCGAGGACCTCTTGCGCCGCCGCCGTCAGCACACCGACGAATTGGCCGCGCAGCTTGCCGAGGGCTTGCGCGCGCGCCTCGATCGCCTGCGCCGGCGGTACACCACGGCCGGCACGCACCTCGTCTCGGTGGATTTGCGCGTGCGCCTTCGCGCCTTTGCCCTGAAGCTTGCGCAGCGCTCGTCCGGGCTGGGCGCGCGCATCGAGCGCGCGCTTGTCGCCAAGCGCCGGCGCCTCGAGCGCCTGCGCTTGCAGCTCGAAGAGCGCAGCCCGCTGCGCGTCCTCGAACGGGGTTACTCGATTTGCTACGACGCGGCGGGGAACGCGCTGCGCGCGGCCGAGGACGTTTCGGTCGGCGACCGCATTAGCGTGCAGCTTTCGCGCGGACGGCTCGGCGCCGAAGTGAAGGATCGGGAGCCCGCCGAGAAAAAGAACTCGACCTGAAAGGAAGCACGCGCCGCCTCGGCGCGAGTTGCAGCTTCGGGGGGAGTTACTCGTCTGAAGAGCTGGCGACCTTGAGCACGGCCAGAAAAGCTTCCTGCGGGATGTCCACGCGGCCGACGCGCTTCATGCGCCGCTTGCCTTCTTTTTGTTTTTCGAGCAGCTTGCGCTTGCGGGAGATGTCGCCGCCGTAGCACTTCGCCAGCACGTTCTTGCGCATCGGGCTGATCGTTTCGCGCGCGATCACGCGGCTGCCGATCGCGGCTTGCAGCGGCACCTCGAACATCTGCCGCGGGATCAGCTTGCGCAGCCGCGAAACCAGATCGCGCCCGCGCTCGTACGCCTGGTCCGCATGGCAGACCAGCGTCAGCGCGTCCACCGGCTCGCCGCCGATGAGTACGTCGAGTTTCACGAGGTCGCCCTCGCGGTAGCCGGAAAGATGGTAGTCGAGCGAAGCGTAGCCGCGCGAGACGCCTTTGAGGCGATCGTAGAAGTCGAGCACGATTTCGTTGAGCGGCATTTCGTAAGTCAGCATCACGCGCTTGGGCGATAGATACTCGAAGCCCTTCTGCACGCCGCGCTTCTCCTCGCACAGCTGCAGGATCGCGCCGACCGAATCGTCCGCCGTGATGATCATCGCCGTGATCACGGGCTCTTCGATCTTGGCGATCTGGCTCGGCGGCGGAAACTTGGTGGGGTTGTCGACTTCGAGGACTTCTCCCGCGGTCGTCGTGATGCGGTAGCGCACGCTCGGCGCCGTGGTGATCAGATCGATGCCAAACTCGCGTTCGAGCCGCTCCTGCGCGATGTCCATGTGCAGCAGGCCGAGGAAGCCGCAGCGGAACCCGAAACCCAGCGCGACGGAATTCTCCGGCTCGTAGAAGAAGGCCGCATCGTTCAGTTGCAGTTTGCCGAGCGCGTCGCGCAGCGATTCGTATTCATGCGCCTGCACGGGAAACAGTCCGGCAAAGACCATCGGTTTGATGGCCTCGAAGCCGGGCAGCGGCGGCGCCGGCCGCGCCGCGTCCACGACCGTGTCGCCGACGCGCGCGTCGGCGACTTGCTTGATGTTGGCGATCACAAAGCCCACGTCGCCCGCGGCCAGCTCCTCGAGCACCACCGGCTTCGGAGTCAACGCGCCGAGACTTTCCACCTCATAGACTTGGTCGTTCGCGCAAAGGCGAATCTTCTGGTGCGGTTGCAGCCGTCCTTCCATCACGCGCACCAGAACCACGGCTCCGCGATAGGCGTCGAACCAGGAATCGAAGATCAGCGCGCGAAGCGGCGCATCCGACGAGCCGACCGGCGGCGGAACGCTCGCGACTATGGTTTCGAGAACCTTTTCGACTCCCATGCCGCTTTTGGCGCTGATGGCCAGCGCATCGGCTGCGGGAATGGCCAGCACGCTTTCGATCTGCGCCTTGACTTCTTCCGGCTGCGCCGCGGGCAGATCGATCTTGTTGATCACGGGAATGATGGTCAGGTTGTGCTGCGCCGCAAGAAACGTATTGGCGACGGTCTGCGCTTCGACGCCCTGGCTGGCGTCGACCACGAGCAGCGCGCCCTCGCACGCCGACAGGGCGCGCGAGACCTCGTAGGAAAAGTCCACATGGCCCGGCGTGTCGATGAGATTGAGCTGATATTGGTTTCCGTCGTTCGCGCGGTAATGCAGGCGGATGCTTTTGGCCTTGATGGTGATGCCGCGCTCGCGTTCGAGATCCATCGAATCGAGCACCTGCGCGGTCATCTCGCGCTGGCTGAGAGCTCCGGTCAGCTCGAGCAGCCGATCGGCCAGCGTGGACTTGCCGTGGTCGATATGCGCGATGATGCAGAAGTTGCGTATGAAGCGCGGGTCCATGGTGTTTTGGTTGTTCCTGCGCGGGGCGGCCGCGCCGCGCGATAAAGCGACACACGCTCGGAAACATCTCAGTGTGCCACAAGTAGCGGCGGCCGACTAGGGAGCCGCATCGGAACAATACTTCAGTTGCGCAAGCAGTTTACGCGGTGCGCGGGCGCGCACAGCGCGCAAACGGAGGAAAGCGAAGATCAAGACCTCGCGGAATCCACGCAGTAAACCTTGGGAAACCCAGTGCGGCCCGACGTTTTGCCGACGCCGCAGGGACGGTATATAGTGATTCAGTTTCGGCCCGGCGCAGCTGTTGACGCGCCGGCATTCGAAGAGATCAGAACGCCAACCACAACCGCGCGCATGACCGTTGACATCAGCAAGCATCTCGACCGCGCCAAGCGATTCCTGGAGAGAAACCGGGTCGAAGAAGCTATCGAGGCCTACCAGTTAGCCCTCAACGATTTGCCCGGTCATCTGGAGTCGCTGCAGGCCCTGGGCGATTTGTACACCCGGCTCGGGCAGGCTGACCGCGCCACCATTTATTACGGCATGCTTTTCGAGCGGCTTTGCGACACTCGCGAGGACAACAGGGCCGCGGCGATATACGCCCGCGCGCTGAAGGCGCTTCAGCAGCCGCCGGAACGCATGGCGCGATACGCGCTCTTGCTGCAAAGGCAAAACCGGGCGGAGGAAGCCATCGAGCAATTCGCGATGGCGTCGGAATTGTTCCTGGCGCGGGGCAAGGCGGAGCCGGCGCTCGATTGCCTGGAGCGCGTCACGCAGCTCGATCCGGGGAACGCGGCACGGCAACTCGCCGTCGGCGAAGTGGCCAGCGGGCTCGGCAAGAACGTGGTGGCGGCGCGCGCATTTTTGCGGGCTGCGCAGCTTTCGGAGGCTTCGGGCGACGCTGAATCCGCGCTCGAGCTGCTTTCCCGCGCGCACCAACTCGCCCCCAGCGAACGCAGCCCGGCGCTGCTTTACGCCCAGGCGCTGTTGCGCCACGGTGACGCGGCTGCCGCAGCCAAGCTTCTCGATCCGTGGTCGACGGGCGAGAACGACACAGCGTTCCTGGGCACTTTCGGCGAGGCGCTGATGCGCACCGGGGAGCTCGACCGCGCCCGGGGATTGCTCGAAAGATTGCCGCCCGAGCAGCCGGCGACCAGGGCGAAGCTTTTCGATCTGGTCCGGCTCTATCTCGACGCCAAGCGGGACGATCAGGCCGTCACGTTGCTTCGCGACGTGCAGCGATTGATGGTCGCCACGCGGAACGAGAACGCCTTCGCCGCGCAGATCGACGGGTTGGTGGAGGCGTATCCGGCTTCGGTGGGCCTCGCGGAGTTTTGCGCCGCCGCCTATGCCGAGCTTAACCGCGAAGCAAAGTATTTCGACGCTCTCGCCGGGTTGTTCGACGTCTATCTCAACGCCGGAAATCTCGCCAGCGCGTGCAACGCCCTGGAGAAGCTGGTCGAGATCGATCCCTACGACTCACGGAATCAGCAGCGCATCGAACGTCTCGAAGGACGAGGCGATCCGGCATTCCTGTCGCAAATCCGCGCGAGGCTTTCGCTGGTGGCGACGCACAGTCCCACGCCGCCGGTAAACCCTCAGCCGATTGCGCCGTCGCAAGCCGCTGAGCAGGGCGGCGGGGGCGAAGGGCTGGAGGACCTGATCGTTCAGGCGGAGATTTTCATTCAATATTCCCTGCAAGCGAAGGCGGTCGAGCGAATGCAGAAGATCGCCGAACGCTTCCCGGGAGAAGAAGAGCACAACGAGCGGCTGCGCAATCTCTACCAGCTTGCGAACTGGTGGCCCGCGGGATCAGCCGGCGAACGGAAAATCGCGGGTGGAGCGGGCGGATCCGCGGGAGAAGCCGCAGACGATTCCGTAAATACGATGCGGGACCTGACGAAAATTTCGGAAATCAGCCAATCGTTATTCCGGCTGCCGTCGCCGCGCGCGATCCTGTCCGCGGCCATCAACGAGATCGGCAGCTACTTGCGCACCACGCGTTGCCTGGCCGTCATCGGCCCCGCCGGGAAAGCTCCCGAGATGGCCTCGGAGTTCAGTGCGCCCGGCACAGCGCCTGTGCCGGGCGCACTGCTGATCCGCTTGCTGGGGGAGCTCGAGCGCGCCGCGCCGGATGCGCTGGGCGGTCTGCCGCTCGATGCCGCGGCCGCTCCCGCGCTACGCGAGTTGGGGCTTCGCACGGCGCTCGGCGTGATTCTTACCGATCGCGAGACCCAGAAACAAGCGGGCCTGGTCATTGCGGGCTACGCCGCCGCTCATACATGGCGTCCGAATGAGACGTACTTTCTGCAAGCCGTGGGAGACCAGATCCTGCTGAGCGTCAACCACACGCGCCTCCGGGCGATGACGAGCGCGATCGGGGCGACCGACGAACGGACCGGGTTGCTGGCGCGCAGTTCCTATCAGGACTGCCTGCTTAGCGAGACGCAGCGCGCCAAGTCGCAGGGCACCCCTCTGGCGCTGCTGCTGGTGCAGATCGATCGCGGGCAGGAACTGCTGCGGCAACACGGCGAAGCGCTGCTGGAGCGCCATATGGAACAACTGGCGCGCAAGCTCGAGACCGTGGTGCGCCAGACGGACCTGGTGGTGAAGTACACTTCGTGGACGATTGCGTTTATCCTACCCGACACCGCGCTCGGAGGCGGGCAGGCCCTGGCGGAAAAACTGCGCAAGGCGGGCGCGGAAGTTCAACCGCCGTGGGAAGGCGCACTGCCTTCGTTGAGCGCCAGCGTCGTCGAAGCGGTGACGCGCGCGGACTACGATAGAGAAGACATTGTGACCGACTTGATCAACCGCGTGGAGGCGGGACTCGAAGAGAGCCGCCAACGTGGAGGCGATGCCACGGTCGCGCCGAAGAGCGTCCTGGCAGGCTGAAGACACCGTTCGATCGCGGAGCGCGAAGCGCATGGCCTACGAGCATCTGCTCTACCAAAAAAAAGACGGAATCGGAACGATCACGTTCCAGAGGCCGAAGGAACTCAACGCGCTGAACCGGCGCAGCCTCGAAGAGCTGGACGCCGTGCTTACGGAGGCGCGCACAAACGGCGAGGCGCGCGTATTGATTTTAACGGGCGCGGGCGAGAAGGCTTTCGTCGCTGGCGCGGACATCAATGAACTCGCGCAGCAGACGCCCCTCGGCGGCCGCGAGACCGCGCTGTTCGGCCAAAGCGTCTTTCGCAAACTCGAGACGTGCGGCAAGCCCTCGATCGCGGCGATCAACGGCTTTGCACTGGGAGGCGGTTGCGAGCTGGCGCTGGCCTGTTCGATTCGTTTGGCGAGCCGCACGGCGAAGATTGGACAACCCGAGGTGAAGTTGGGCATCCTGCCGGGCTACGGAGGCACGCAGCGCCTCGCGCGGCTGTGCGGGCCGGGCGCGGCGTACGAACTGTGCCTCACAGGAGAGATGATTTCCGCCGAGGAAGCGCTGCGCATCGGCCTGGTCAATCACATCTACGATCCAGGCGACTTGCTGCCGGCCGCGGAGGCCCTGGCACAGAAAATCATCGCGAACGCGCCGATCGCCGTGCAACTGGCGACCGAAGCGATCGGACGCAGCGCGGAAACGACCCTCGAACAGGGTCTATTTCTCGAGGCGACTCTGTTCGGCCTGGTTTGCTCGACGGCAGACATGCGCGAGGGTACACGCGCCTTCCTCGAGAAGCGGCCGGCGAAGTTTCAAGGCAAGTGACAGCGAACCTGAGGCCCGGCAACGAGGATGGGAGCGTGAGCGCGCAATGACCGCAGGCTTTCGGCCCAACGAGATTCACGGCGCGCTCGACGCCACCGGCATGCGCTTCGGCATCGTCGTCAGCCGGTTCAACAGCTTTATCACCGAAAGATTGCTCGCCGGCGCGCTGGACGCTCTGGGGCGCGGCGGGGCCTCGGCGGAACAAAGCGACGTCGCGCGCGTGCCGGGCTCCTTCGAGATCCCACTCGCTGCAAAGACGATGGCTCTCGGCGGTTCCTACGACGCTATTATCGCCATCGGTTGCGTCCTGAGGGGCGAGACGACCCACTTCGACTACATTGCCACGGAAGTGGCGCGCGGCATTCAGCTCGCGCAGATGGAAACCGGAGTCCCCATTATTTTTTGCGTACTGACGTGCGATACGCTCGAACAGGCGATCGATCGGGCGGGGCTGAAGAGCGGAAACAAGGGTTACGACGCCGGCCTGGCTGCACTCGAGATGGCGCGGCTCTCGCGCCGGTTGCGGGGCGTTTCTTCATCCCGCGCGGGGCGACCGAGGAAGCAGCGCTAGCATGTCGCTGCGGCACAAGTCCCGCGAATTCGCGCTACAAATGCTGTTTCAGTGGGAGATCGGCCGGCAGGA
>Ga0210394_10001321_pt1 | contig 40695 bp, 30 predicted proteins | sample IncBWC12MmetaG_FD_160121 | JGI IMG/M metagenome (GOLD analysis project Ga0210394, IMG submission 160121) | Forest soil microbial communities from Barre Woods Harvard Forest LTER site, Petersham, Massachusetts, United States - Inc-BW-C-12-M | ecosystem: Environmental > Terrestrial > Soil >... | reverse complement strand
CCGAGCCGGCGCGCCGGCCGGCGCCATCGCTCAATCTCGGCGCCCGGATCGCGGAATTCTTCGCTTCTCTCTCGCCGCGCACGCTCGCCTGGTCGGCAAGCGCCGCGGCGCTCGCCATCCTGCTGCAGGCCGGACTGCTCGCCGGCATCGCCCTCAAGGAAAAGAGCCCGGGCGGCTATGAAACCGCGTCGGCGCCAAAGAGCGTCGCCGGCGAAGGCGCCTATGCCCTCATTCGCTTCCAGCCGCAGGCGAGCGCCGCCGATGTCGCCAAGTTTCTGGAAACCAACAAACTCAGCATTGCGGACGGACCGTCCGCCGGCGGGCTATACCGTGTCCGCATCGCGGCCAAGGAGTTGCCGAAGGCGGATCTCGCCCGCATCGTGAAGACGCTGCAGGAGGATAAGGTCGTCGGCTTCATTGCCGCGACCCAATGAGCTTTTGTCCGGGGTTCGGCCGCGCGCGCGACTGCGCCACGGTTTCACCCTCGAATCGTGCTCGGACATTGGTCGCCGCTCGGCAGCTGCGGCCGCCACATAAGGAGTGTGCCATGCAAAGCACCGCGCGCAGCCTGCGGCTGGTCACCGGCCTGTCGTTCTCGGCTCTGCTTCTGACGGCGTGCTTCATCGATGCGTCGCGCCCGGCGGCGGCTTTCGGCTTTGGCGGCTTCGGGCGCGGGGGCGGCGGCGGTTTCGGCCGGCTGATGATGGGCGGCGGCATGCGCGGCCGGACCATGACGGCGCCGCGCCGCACCACCGGCAGGACGGTCGGCACGCATTCCAGCGGCGACCGGACAGGCACGCACTATACCGGCACGCACTATGACGGCGGCGGCGGTTCAAGACATCCGATCATCGGTCGCGGCTTCCCTGGCGATACCGGCCCGAACCTACCGGACGCGTCGCTGCGCAGCGGCGGCAATAATCGCGGCAGCGGCGTACCGCCGCGCGGCGAGCGACGCTTCGTCGCCGACGAGATCATTGTCGAATTCTCGGCGGGCGCGACGCCGCAGGCTATCGAGCAGCTCGCCCGCCGCTACAACCTGACCCAACTTGAGTCGCAAAGCTTTCCGCTGCTCCGCAGCGCCTTCTCCCGCTGGCGCATTCCCCGCGGTCGCTCGGTGCCGAACCTCGTCGGCGTGATCGAGGACGACCGCATCGTCGCTACCGCTCAGCCCAATTATTTTTACACGCTGCAGGACGACGCAGCGAAGAGCGACGCCACCGCGCACGGCGATGCCGGGCAATACGTTCTCGGCAAGCTCGAGGTCGAACAAGCGCATCAGGTGGCGACCGGGAAGGACATCCTGGTGGCCGTGATCGATTCGCAAATCGACGCCAAACATCCCGATCTCGCCGGCACGATCGTGTCGAACGTCGACGAATTGGGCGGCGAAGACAATCCGCCGGAGCACGGAACGGCGATCGCCGGCGCCATCGCCGCGCACGGCAAGCTTCTAGGCATCGCGCCGGGCGTCCGGCTGCTGGCCGCGCGCGCCTTCGACGACACGCCCGGCAAGTCCAAAGGCACCTCCTTTGCCATCTACAAAAGCCTGCAATCGGCCGCCGACGGTGGCGCCCGGATCGTCAATATGAGCTTCGTCGGCCCAGCCGATCCGGCGCTGCACCGGATGCTGGCGGCGGCCTATGAGAAGGACATGGTGCTGATCGCGGCGGCCGGAAACGCCGGCCCGGATTCCGCGCCGCTTTATCCCGCGGCCGATCCCGATGTGATCGCCGTGACCGCGAGCGACAGCCGTGACGGCCTGTTCAAGATGGCCAATCGCGGCCAGTACATTGCGGTCGCCGCTCCCGGCGTCGAGATCCTCGCGCTCGCGCCCGGCGACGCCTATCAGATCGCCACCGGAACGTCGGTTGCCGCGGCGCATGTCAGCGGGATTGCGGCACTGCTGCTCGAACGCAACCCCTCGCTCAAGCCGAAGGACATCCGCGTCATCATCATGTCCACCGCAAAGCCGCATGCGGAATTCGGCGCCGGCCTGGTGAACGCCTATCGCGCCGTAATCATGCTCGACCGCCAGCCGGCCGGTAAGGATGCCAGCCCGCAGGCGAAGCAGTGATCGCGGGCCGATCGCCGCGCCGGCCCGACTCAAATAGTTCTCAATAGCTCTCCAGGCGAGCAGCATGCGCCGGTCGGAACCAATGACGGTCGACGCCGCATTCGCGTTGTTCACCAGGCCGCGCCGGCACCGGCGGACTTCCGCCGAGCTGGCGCTCCTCGCCGACGCCGAGCGCAGTTCCGTCCGCTGTGGCGCCGATGACCTGGCGCTCTTTAGTTGGGGCGAAGGACCGACCGTGCTCATGGTGCACGGCTGGGAGGGCCGCGGCACGCAATTCCATGCCTTTGTGCCGCGGCTGCGCGAGAACGGCTTCCGTGCGGTGGCGATGGACTGCCCGGCGCATGGCGATTCGACCGGCACTGCTTCGAGCGTTCCGCATTTTGCCGAGGCGGTGAGCGCGGTCGCGCGCGCCTTGGGCGAGGTCGCGGCGGTGATCGGCCATTCCGGCGGCGCCGCCGGAAGCATCTACGCCTGCACCCGGGGCCTCGAAGTGACCTCCAGCGTTCATCTCGCGGGGCCCTGCTCATTCGAGCGCGGCATCGAGCGGTTCTGCACGGCGGTACAGCTGTCGGAGCCAGACCGCGCCGAATTCCGCCGCCGCGTCGAGGATTTTATCCCGGTGCCGCTCGGCGAGACCGACCTGGCGACGCTCCGCCTGCCTAGCCATCCGGCGCTCGTATTGCACGATCCCGCCGACAAGGAGGTGCCGTTTCGCGAAGCCGAACTTCTTGTGGCGGCGTGGCCGACGGCGGAGCTCCAGCCGATGCAAGGCGCCGGGCACCGGCGCATCCTGCAAAACAGCGAGGCCGTCGATCTTGCCGTGCGGCTCATTTGCAGCAGCGCCGTGCCGGCTTCCGCGCGGCGCTGATCCCATTTCCGCTTACGGCCTGACGCCGCTCGCAACGAAGCGCTTGATGTCGGCGCGCATCCGCCTATGAGTGGCTGCAAGCAAACGGGGCATGGCGGACATGGATCGTCTCAAGGGCAAGGTCGTGCTGATCACCGGCGCCGTCGGTGCGATCGGCTCCGCGATCGCCGCCGCGGTGGCAAACTAAGGCGGTACCGCGATCAGGACCGACCTTCCCGGCCGCGGCGATATCGACCACGCGCTCGACGTCACCTCCGAGGAAGACTGGAAGCGGACGATCGACGCCGTCGAGCGGGCGCCTGGGCGACTCGACGGCCTCGTCAATGCCGCGGGCATCATTGCGGTCGGCACCGTCGAGGACACCGACTTCGCCACCTGGCGCCGCGTCATGGCGATCAATCTCGACGGCACCTTTCTCGGCTGCAAATACGGCATGCGGCTTCTGCGCCGCGACGGCGGCGCGATCGTCAACATCTCCTCGGTCGCCGGACTGGTCGGAGGACACAACCTCGCGGCCTACAACGCGTCGAAGGGCGGCGTGCGGCTCCTGACCAAGTCGGTCGCGCTCTCCGGCGAGCGGCTCAAACCCGCGGTGCGCTGCAATTCGGTGCACCCGGCTTTCATCGAAGGCCCGATGGCAGACGACATGATCGGACAATTCCGCGATCCGGCGCGCGCCCGCGAGCGGCTTGCCGCCTCGGTCCCGCTCGGCCGCTTCGGCACGCCCGCTGAGGTCGCGGCGCTTTGCGTCTATCTTCTTTCCAATGAATCCGCCTTCGTCACCGGCGCCGAGTTCGTGCTCGACGGCGGCCTCACCGCGCAGTGAGGCGGCTCATCCTTCGCCGCAACGGGCGCGCCGTCACGCGGCTCATCGCCGCGCGAAGACGACGACGAAGAGCCCGACGACCGCAATTGCGGCACCGTAATAGACCCAACGAGTCTGGCTGATCATGAAGCTCTCGGCCGGGTAAGGGAAATATCCCGAGCCTTGCCCCATAAAGACCAGCCCCGCGAGCAAGACGATGATGCCGATGAGCGTGAGCAGCGTTTTCACGTTTGCCCTCAATGCGCCGCGTCCCAATTGTCCGCGGCGTGCGCCTCGACCTGCAGCGGCACCGAGAGCGAGACGGCGGGAAGCGGCGCGTCTTCCATCACCTTCTTGACCACCGGCAGCGTTCTTTCCACTTCCGCCTCCGGCACCTCGAAGACAAGCTCGTCGTGCACCTGTAAGAGCATCTGCGCCGCGAGCTTGTGCTTCGCAAGCGCATCCTCCATGCGGATCATGGCACGGCGGATGATGTCGGCGGCGCTGCCCTGCAGCCGCGCATTGACCGCGGCGCGCTCGTTGAAGGAGCGTATCGACGGATTCGGCGCGGAAATCTCCGGGTAGTGGCACTTGCGGCCGAACAGGGTGAGCACATAGCCGTGCTTCTTGGCAAAGGCCTTCGACTCCTCGATGTAGTCGCGGATGCCGGGAAAGCGCTCGAAGTATTTCTTGATGTAGGCGCCGGCTTCCTCGCGCGGAATGCCGAGCTGGTTGGCGAGGCCGAAGGCGGAGATGCCGTAGACGATGCCGAAATTAATCGCCTTGGCGCGGCGGCGAATCTCCGGAGGCATGCCTTTGATCGGCACGCCGAACATCTCCGAGGCGGTCATGGCGTGGATGTCGAGGCCCTCGCGGAACGCCTTCTGCAGCGGTTCGATGCCGGCGATCTCGGCGAGAAGCCGCAGCTCGATCTGTGAATAATCGGCGGAGACAAGCTTCGTCCCCGGCGCGGCGATGAAGGCGCGGCGGATTTTCCGGCCGTCCTCGGTACGGATCGGGATGTTCTGCAGATTCGGATCGGATGACGAGAGGCGTCCCGTCGTAGTCGAAGCGAGCGCATAGCTGGTGTGGACACGGTGCGTCGTCGGATTGACGAAGCCGGGAAGCGCGTCGGTGTAGGTCGATTTCAGTTTCGAGACCTGCCGCCAGTCGAGGATCTTCTGCGGCAGTTCGTGGCCCTGCTCGGCGAGGTCTTCGAGCGCGCGCGCGCCGGTCGACCACTGGCCGGTCCGGGTCTTGGTGCCGCCCGGAAGCCCGAGCTTGCCGAAGAGCACGTCGCCGAGTTGCTTCGGGCTCCCCGGATTGATCTCCTCGCCGGCGATCTTTCTGATCTCGGCTTCGAGGCCGGCGGCTTCCTGCGCGAATTCGCCGGAGAGCCGGGAGAGCACCTCCCGGTCGATGGAGATGCCGCGCCGCTCCATATGCGCGAGCACGGCGAGGAGCGGCCACTCCAGCGTCTCGTAGACGGCAAGCACACGCTCGGCCGGAAGCCGCGGCTTGAGCACCTGCCATAGCCGCAGAACGACGTCGGCTCTCTCGGCAGCGTAAGCCGTCGCCTGGTCGATGCCGACGGCGTCGAAGCCGATCCGCGTCTTGCCAGCCTTGAGAAGCGCGTCGATGTCGGCGACCGCGTGGGTGAACGTGCTTTCGGCGAGCGATTCGAGGCTGTGGTTCTGCCGGCCGGCATCGAGCGCATACGACATCAGCATGGTGTCGTCGTAGGCGGCGATCTCCGCGCCGCGCAACGCCAACATCTGCCAGGCGAATTTCAGGTCGTGGCCGATCTTGAGCACGCCGCGGTCGGCGAGAAGCGGCCGCAAGGCGTCGAGCGCCGCGCCTTCGGGAATCTGCTCGGGGGCGATGTCGCCGCGGAACAGGCTGGCGCCGCCGCCCTCGCCGCCCCGGCGATGACCGAGCGGCACGTAGCAGGCCTCGTTCGGCGCCACGGCAAGCGCAAGGCCGCACAGCTCCGCCTGCATCGGATCGCTGCCCGCGGCGCTGACATCGACGGCGACAACGCCGAGGTCGCGCGCGCGCTCGATCCAGGCGTTGAGCCGATCGAGACCGCGCACCGTCTCATATTTGCTGCGATCGAACTTGGCGTTGCGTGCCGCCTGCATGCGCGCGCTGGCGAGCGCCTGCGGCGTGAGCGCGCCGTGCACGGGGGCTTCGGCTTTCGCCTTGCGCGAGTCGCCCGGCTGCGGCGGCCGGGCAAGAGGAAGCTGCGGCGCCGCACCTTCTCTTCCTCCCTCGCTTGCGGGCTTTCTCGGCGCGGCCGGCCCGCCGGCTTCGGCCGCGCTTTGCGCGTCGTCCTCCCGCGCGCGCGGGAGCGGAGAAAAAGTGCCGGCCAGCCGCACGTCCGGCTCGATCTCGCCCGCTTCGATCTCGGCGAACTCGGCGACGCGGCGCATCAGCGCGTTGAACTCCATCGCCTTGAGGAAGCCGATCAGCCGCTTGTGGTCGGGCTCGTGCACGGCGAGGTCGCCGATCGGCACGTCGAGCTTCACCTGGTCGTCGAGGGTGACGAGCTTCTTCGACAACCGCGCCTTCTCGGCGTTGTCGATCAGCGATTGCCGGCGCTTGTCCTGCTTGATCTCGGAAGCACGAGCGAGCAGCGTTTCCAGGTCGCCATATTCGCCGATGAGCTGCGCCGCGGTCTTGACGCCGATTCCAGGTACACCCGGCACGTTGTCGGTCGAATCGCCGATCAGCGCCTGCACCTCGATGACCTTCTCCGGCGGCACGCCGAATTTCTCGATCACCTCGGCGCGGCCGATCTTCTTGTCCTTCATGGTGTCGAACATGACGACGCGGTCATTGACGAGCTGCATCAAATCCTTGTCCGAGGAGACGATGGTGGCGGTGGCGCCGGCTGCGCACGCCTCGCGCACATAGGTTGCGATCAGGTCGTCGGCCTCGAATCCGTCCTGTTCCAGGCAGGGAATGTCGAAGGCGTTGACCGCCTCGCGGATGAACTTGAACTGCGGGCGCAGATCGTCGGGCGGATCAGGCCGGTGCGCCTTGTAGTCGGGATACATCTGCGTGCGGAAGGTCTTCTCCGACTTGTCGAAGACCACCGCCAGATGCGTCGGCTTGTCCTCCTTCATGTCGCGCAGGAGCTTCCACAGCATGTTGCAGAAGCCGAACACCGCGTTGAGCTGCAGCCCGTCCGACTTGCGGTTGATCGGCGGCAGCGCGTGATAGGCGCGGAAAATGTAGCCGGAGCCATCGACGAGGAAGACGTGGTCGCCTTTTTTCACCGGCAAGGCGGCAGGCTGGGCTTTCTGTGCGGCGGGCATGATGCCCGGTAATATAGGTCTTTCGGGCGACTGGCACGATGCAGTGGATAACTTCGGACGGCACATTCTCGCTCGTCACCCCCGGGCTTGACCCAGGGGTCCGTGCGGCGATGCCCTATGGATTGCCGGATCAAGTCCGGCAATGACCATGAAGGATTCGCCGCTCCCGATCGACGCCGTGCTGCCGGAACTCACGGCGACGCTGCGCCGGCACAGCGCCGCCGTGCTCGTCGCCCCGCCCGGCGCCGGCAAGACCACGCGCGTGCCGCTGATCCTCGCCGGCGAGCCTTGGGCCGAAGGCCGCCGCATCCTGGTCCTCGAGCCGCGCCGGCTCGCTGCGCGCGCCGCGGCCGAGCGGATGGCGAAAGCGCTGGGCGAACAGGTCGGCGACGCGGTCGGCGTGCGGATGCGATTTGACTCCAAAATCTCGCGCCGCACCCGGATCGAGGTGATCACCGAAGGCGTGTTCACGCGGCAGGTGCTCGCCGACCCGATGCTCACCGGCGTCGCGGGGGTGCTGTTTGACGAATTCCACGAACGCTCGCTCGACGCCGATCTCGGCCTCGCTTTGGCGCGCGACGTGCAGCAGGGCCTGCGCGAGGATTTGCGGCTCCTGGTCATGTCGGCGACGCTCGACGGCGCGCGCGTCGCCAAGCTCCTTGGCGACGCACCGGTGATCGCGGCGCAAGGCCGCGCCTTCGTGGTCGAGACGCGCTATCTCGGCCGCGACGCGCGGCCGATCGAACCGCAAGTCGCCGATGCCATCGGGCGGGCGATGCGCGCCGACACCGGCTCGCTGCTCGCCTTTCTTCCCGGTGTCGCGGAAATCCGCCGTGCCCGGGCGCTGCTCGAAGGCCGGCTCGATCCGTCGACCGAAATCGTCGCGCTCTACGGCGCGCTCGGGAGCGATGAGCAGGACCGCGCCATCGCGCCGGCCCCGCCCGGCCGGCGCAAGATCGTGCTGGCGACCTCGATTGCCGAAACCTCGATCACCATCGAGGGCGTGCGCATCGTCGTCGATAGCGGGCTCGCTCGCCGGCCGCGCTACGAGCCTGATGTCGGCGTGACGCGGCTCGAAACCGTGCGGGTCTCGCGCGCCGCCGCTGACCAGCGCCGCGGCCGCGCCGGGCGCAGCGAACCCGGTGTCTGCTATCGCCTCTGGGACGAGCCGCAGACCGCGGCGCTCGAAGCCTTTTCCCGACCGGAAATCCTCTCCGCCGACCTTTCCGGCTTTGCCCTCGATCTTGCCGCCTGGGGCGCCAGCGCGGAGAAGCTTGCGTTCCTCGATCCGCCGCCGCGCCCGGCGCTCGCCGAGGCGAAGTCTTTGCTGACCGAGCTCGGCGCCATCGATGCCGACGGCCGCATCACCGATGAAGGGCGAAAGCTCATCCGCCTGCCGCTCCCACCGCGGCTCGCGCGCATGGTGGTCGATGCCGGCGCCGAAGGATCAGCGCGCATAGCCGCCATGATCGCCGTCCTGATCGGCGAGCGTGGCCTTGGCGGCGATGATTTGGATCTGCGCGTGCGCCTCGACGCGTTCCGCCGCGACCGTTCGCCGCGCGCCCGCGATGCGCAGACGGCGGCGGACCGATGGGCGGAGATAGCTCGCCAACCCGTCCCACAAGAAGGGGAAGCGAGTACCGGGGTGCTGCTCGCCCTGGCCTACCCGGAGCGCGTCGCGAAAAATCGCGGTGGAGCCGCCGGCGCATTTCTGCTGGCGAACGGCCGCGGCGCGCAGGTCGATCCCGCCTCCCCGCTCGCGCGTGAGCCTTATCTCGCCGTCGCCGAACTCACCGGCAGTGCCGCCGCGGGCCGCATTCTCCTGGCCGCGCCGATCACGCTCGCCGAGATCGAGGCGCGCTTTGCCGCGCGCATCGAAACACGCGAGGAGATCGCCTTCGATCCGGCAAGCGCCAGCCTACGCATGCGCCGGCTGCGCAAATTCGGCGCGCTCGCGCTCGCCGAGCAGCCGATGCCGCCGATCGCGGACGAAGCGGCGGCGTGCGCTCTGGCCGAAGGGGTGGCGCGGCTCGGCATTGCCCGGCTGCCGTGGAGCAAAACGCTGCGGCAATGGCGCGACCGCGTCATGTTCCTGCGGCGCGCGGAAGGCGGCAAATGGCCGGACCTCTCCGACGCTGCGCTGGGAGCGGACATTGCATGGCTCGCTTCGGTGTTCGCCGGCAAGGTCTCGCTTGGCGAGCTTTCGGCCGACGAATTCGCCGGCGCGCTCCATGCGCGTCTCCCCTACCCGCTGCCGCGGCGGCTCGACGCCGAGGCGCCGACCCATTTCGAAGCGCCGACCGGCTCGCGCGTGCCCATCGACTATGAGGCCGACGGCGGACCGAAGATCGCGATCCGCGTGCAGGAGCTGTTCGGGCTCAACCGCCACCCGGCCATTGCCGGCGGCAGCATCGCGCTCGCCATCGAGCTTCTGTCGCCGGCGCAGCGGCCGGTGCAGATCACCCGCGACCTGCCCGGCTTCTGGCGCGGCAGCTACGCCGCCGTGCGCGCGGAGATGCGCGGGCGCTATCCGAAACATCCCTGGCCGGACGATCCGCTGGCGGCAGTGCCGACGCGGAAAGCCAAAAGGCGAAGCGGCGAATAGCGAATAAAAATAGGGAACCCCATCCGCTATTCGCCATTGCCTATTCGCTCTTATATTGAAGCCGATTCTTGCCCGAGGCCCGCATGTTTCCCAAACCAAAGCCGCAACTAAAACCCAACACCTACGCCTACGAATCCGAGCCGATGGTCAAAGCCACCGGCTTTCGCGAATATGACGCGCGCTGGCTGTTCGGCAGCGAGATCAACCTGATGGGCGTCGAGGCGCTGGGTCTCGGGCTCGGCACGCTGATCGGCGAACTGGGCGCGAAGCCCGATCTCGTCACCGGCCACGATTTTCGTTCCTATTCGGCCTCGATCAAGATGGCGCTCGTGAACGGCCTTCTCGCCGCCGGCTGCAAGGTGCGCGACATCGGTCTCGCGCTCACGCCGATGGCCTATTTCGCGCAATTCGATCTCGACGTCCCGTGCGTCGCCATGGTCACCGCCTCGCATAACGACAATGGCTGGACCGGCGTGAAGATGGGCGCCAACCGCCCGCTCACCTTCGGCCCGGACGAGATGGCGCGGCTCAAGGACATCGTGCTCAACGGCCGCTTCAAAACCAAGAGCGGCGCTACCTATGAGTTCGTCGAGAATTTTCCGGCGCGCTACCTCGCTGACCTGACCCGGCGGCCGAAGCTCAAGCGCCGTCTCAAAGTGGTTTGCGCGTGCGGCAACGGCACCGCGGGCGCGTTCGCGCCGCAGGCGCTGGAAGCGATCGGCTGCGAGGTGGTGCCGCTCGACTGCGAGCTCGATCACACCTTCCCGAAATACAATCCCAACACCGAAGACCTGAAGATGCTGCACGCTATGCGCGACGCCGTGCTGGCAAGCAAGGCGGACGTTGCGCTCGGCTTCGACGGCGACGGCGACCGCTGCGGCGTGGTCGACAACGAGGGCGAGGAAATCTTCGCCGACAAGGTCGGCGTCATGCTGGCGCGCGACATCTCGGCGCAGCACAAGAACGCGCTGTTCGTCGCCGACGTGAAATCGACCGGGCTGTTTGCAACCGATCCAGTCCTGCTCAAGAATGGCGCGCGGACCGATTACTGGAAGACCGGGCATTCCTACATGAAGCGGCGCGTGAACGAGATCGGCGCCATCGCCGGCTTCGAGAAGTCCGGCCACTTCTTCTTCAACAAGCCGTTCGGCCGCGGTTACGACGACGGCCTCATTTTCGCATTCGCCGTCTGCGACATGCTCGACCGCAATCCGGGAAAGAGCATGGCCGATCTGAAAAATGCGCTGCCGAAGACTTGGAGCTCGCCGACCATGTCGCCGCACTGCGCCGACGAGGCCAAGTACGGCGTGGTCGACGCGGTGGTGAAGCATTTCGAGGCGGAGAAGAAGAACGGCGGCAAGGTCGCCGGACTGCCGATTCGCGATCTGGTCACCGTCAACGGCGTGCGGGTGACCGTCGAGGACGGCACCTGGGGCCTGGTGCGCGCCTCATCGAACAAACCGGAGCTGGTGGTGGTGGTCGAAAGCCCGGCCTCGGAGGCGCGCATGCGCGAGATGTTCAAGGCGGTCGACGCCGTGCTGCGCACGCACAAGGAAGTCGGCGAATATAATCAGACGATCTAGCGTCCTCTTCCGCCCGTTTCGGTGAAAGCGGAAATCCAGGCGAAGATCGCGTTGTCGCGGGGGTCTTCCGGGTCGCTGCTTTGGCGGGGATGAGCGGACCGGGGTCCAGCTCGATCTGATCGGCGGTCGACTATTTGACTGCGGCGCTACGATGCGCGCGCCATGCTGATGCGGATCCCGTTCGGGATCTCGATCTCGAATTCCAGCGTCGACACCGACCTGCCGCGATCCATCTTGATCTGCACTTTGTCGGGCTCGAAGGCGACGTGCCGGCGGATGACGTCGAGGATCTCCTCGCGCAGCACGCCGAGGAGATCGGGCTGGTTTCGCGCGCTGCGTTCGTGCGCGAGCAATAGTTGCAGGCGTTCGCGCGCCACCGGCGCGCTACGGCGTTGCCATAGCTTAAGCAGGTTCATGCTGCCTTCCGTCCGAACAGCTTGCCGAACAGACCTTTGCTCTCGTTGGGAACATGCATGGCGATCTCCTCGCCCCGGAGCCGGCGGGCGGCGTCGAAGTAGGCGCGGGCGGGAGCGGAGAGCGGATTGTTGAGCGTGACCGGCGAGCCGACATTGGAGGCGCGCAGCACTTCCTCGCTCTCCGGAATGATGCCGAGAAGCGGCGTGAGCAGGATTTCGAGCACGTCGTCGATCGACAGCATCTCGCCGCGGGCGGCGCGGGCCGGATGATAGCGGGTGATCAGGAGGTGCTTGTCGACGCGCTCGCCGCGTTCGGCCTTGACGGTCTTGGAGTCGAGCAAGCCGATGATGCGGTCGGAATCGCGCACCGAGGAAACCTCGGGATTGGTGACGATGATCGCCGAATCGGCGTGCCGCATCGCCAGCGTCGCGCCGCGCTCAATTCCAGCCGGGCTGTCGCAAATGATCCAGTCGAACCGGTCGCGCAGCTCGGCGATGACGGCGGCGACGCCTTCCTCGGTGAGCGCGTCCTTGTCGCGGGTCTGCGAGGCCGGGAGCAGGAAGAGGTTCTCCAGCCGCTTGTCGCGAATGAGCGCCTGCGACAGCTTGGCCACGCCGTTGATCACGCTGATCACGTCGAACACCACCCGGCGTTCGGCGCCCAGCACCAGATCGAGGTTGCGCAGCCCCACGTCGAAGTCGACGACGACGACCCTGTCCCCATCATGGGCAAGGGCGGCTCCAAGCGCGGCCGTCGAGGTCGTTTTGCCGACGCCGCCTTTGCCAGATGTCACGACTAAGACGTGGGCCATAGTTCTTTGCCTTTCATTGCTATTGCATCGCCGAGATTTTCAGCGTGCTGCCCTCAAGCCATGCCTGGGCCGGTCCGCGGCGCAGGCTGTCCTCAATGTCGTCTGCCGTCTTGTAATAAGAGTCGATGGCGAGAAGCTCGGCCTCGACGCGGTGGCAGAAAATGCGCGCGCGCGCATTGCCGTTGACCCCGGCCATGGCGCGCCCGCGCAGCGTCCCGTAAACGTGAATCGATCCGCCGGCGACGATCTCGGCGCCCGATCCGACCGAGCCGAGCACGGTGACGTCGCCTTCAGTGAACACGATGGATTGCCCGGAGCGCACCGGATCCTCGATCAGGAGCGAGGCCAGCGACTGCCGCTGCGGCGCCAGCCTGCCGGTGACGGCGGCGGTGGCGCGCTCGCCCGCTTCGAGGCCCGGCGTTCCACGTCCACCGCGCAGAACCGGAGGCAGCCCCGGCTCGGCGGTCGCCGGGTCGACGCCCTCGATGCCGAGCACGCGGATATTGCGCTCCTCGAGCGCAGCGACGAGGTGCGCGATCGCCGGCGCGCGCAGGTTGACGCCCGAGAGATCGAGCACCGCCGGATGGCCGGCAAAGAAGCCCTTGGAACGCTCGAGATTGGCGTCGAGGTCGGCGAGCCAGTCCACGACCGGGGCCCGCGGCGTGATGGCGAACGCCATATAGGAGCGGGCCCGGAACCGCAGCGATTGGCGCTGGCAAACGAGGCTGGACACGCGGCTTTCCCGATCCCGGCTGATTCCAATTCGTTAATAAACTGCGCAGGGATGGTTAATGCCGGGTTAATGTTTTGCTCGTCTCCGCGCGAAAAGCGCGGCAGGCCTCGGCGGCCTTCGGCCGCCTACTCCCGTTTGAAGAACGCCGCCGCCACTGGGAGGAAAGAATTACACCTCTTGGAAGACGTCGATCTCGATCGCGCCGGGAAACATCGTGCGCCAAGTCTGCAGATAGACCTGCACGCGCGTGTCGCCGGCGATCCGCTGCCGGCTAAGCTCCCAATCTTCCCGCGCTTCGTATTCGATCTCCTGGATGAACTTGGCTGGATCGTCGACGTTCTGCAGCAAGCGGACCTGGGCGTTGCCGAACATCTGGTAGAACGGCGCGGCGGCCTTGACCATGGCGGCGAGCTGGCCCGAATCGCCCGCCGGCAGGGTGAACCGCATGTGCAGCGTGCGCCGGACTTTTGCTTCCTCGTCGCTCATGCTTGCACCCCTATTTGAACGTGCGGCGGAACCGATGCGCGGGGTAGACGCCGAGAATTCTCAGCGTATTCGGCTGCGAGACGAATTCCAGCTCCTCGAGTGCAAGCTCGAGCGCGCGGTCCTTCGGATGGCCCTGCACATCGGCGTAGAATTGCGTCGCCGAGAAGTTGCCGTCGACCATGTAGCTTTCCAGCTTGGTCATGTTGACGCCGTTGGTGGCGAAGCCGCCCAGCGACTTATAGAGCGCGGCCGGGATGTTGCGCACCTCGAACACGAAGGTGGTGATCACGCGCCGCTCGCGGCGGCTCGCCCACTCCGCCTTGCGCGCCAGGACGACGAAGCGCGTGGTGTTGTGCTTTGCGTCGGCGACGTTCTTCTTCAGGATCTTCAGCCCGTAGATCCGCGCCGCCAAAGTCGTCGCCAGCGCCGCCCGGGTGATGTCGCCGGCCTCCGCCACCTCGCGTGCGGCGCCGGCGGTATCGGCGGCGACGACCGCCTTGACGCCGAGCGCGCGGATGATGTTGCGGCATTGGCCGAGCGCATGCACGTGGCTCTCGACCGTCTCGATCGTTTTCAGGCTGGCGCCCTTCGGCGCCATCAGCTGGTGCTGCACCGGCAGGAACCATTCCGCGACGATGTGCAGTCCCGAGCGCGGCATTAAATGGTGGATGTCCGCCACCCGCCCGGCGACGGAATTGTCGATCGGGATCATGGCGAGCGCCGCCCTGCCGGTGCGCACCGCGGCAAAGGCGTCCTCGAAGGTCGGACAGGGCAGCGGCTGGTAGCGGGGATAGGCCTCATTGCAGGCAATGTGGGAATTGGCGCCCCGCTCGCCCTGGAATGCGATTTTCTTGCGTTTGCTCATGACCGGCTCGTTAGCACGGCGCGCGCCCGCGCCAAATCCTCCGGCGTATCGACGGTAAGCGGCTCTCCCTCGACCAGCGCCACGTCGATGCGCATGCCGGCCTCGAGCGCGCGCAATTGCTCGAGCTGCTCGCGTTTTTCCAGGAGCGAGGGCGGCAGCGCGACGAAGCGCGCGAACGCCGCACGGCGGAAGGCGTAAAGGCCGATGTGGTGATAGAGCGGACCCGGCCCGGCCGGCGCGACGGCCCGTGTGAAGTAGAGAGCGCGCAGACGCGCGGCGGAAACGGGCGTGCCCACCACCTTGACGACGCTCGGGTCGGCGCGCTCCTCGGCGCGCACGATCTCTGCCGCGAGCGTGGCGATGTCGACGGCCGGGTCGGCGAGCGGCGCCAGGGTGGCGGCGAGATCGGCAGGATTTAGCGTCGGAACATCGCCCTGCAGGTTGACGATGATCGCCGCCCTGCCGCCCGGATCGACCTGGCCGAGCGCCTCGGCGATGCGGTCCGTGCCGGAGCCATGATCGGGCCGGGTCATCACCGCGCGGCCGCCGGCTTGGCGCACCACCGCCTCGATCTCCGGCGAATCGGTCGCCACTACCACCGGGCCGATCGCCGCGGCCTGCGCCCGCCGCAGCACGTGCACGATCATCGGCTGCCCGGCGATGTCGGCGAGCGGCTTCCCCGGCAGCCGGGTCGAGGCCATGCGGGCGGGAATGACAATGAGCACGTCGTTCATGGTGGCACATACGGGTTGCAAGACGCGCGACAAACCGGCTATCTCTGCACCGCTCTTCCCCTCCTCGCTGCGGAGCGATTCAGCGATGAATTCGTTCGAAATCAACAAGATTCTCGGCGCGTTGCTGGGAACCTGCCTGTTTCTTTTGGCCATGCACATCGCCTCCGGCGCGATCTTCTCGACCCCCGCGCCGGCAAAGCCGGGCTACGAAATCGCGGTGAAGGAGGAGCAGCCGGCACAGAAGCAGGGCGGTGCGGCGCCGGCGCAGAATTTCGACGCCTTGCTGGCGTCCGCCTCGGTGCAGCAAGGCGCCCAGGCCGCCAAAATATGCCTGACCTGTCACACGCTGAACAAAGGCGAAGCCGCCAAGGTCGGCCCCAATCTCTATGGCGTCGTCGGGCGGGCCGTGGCGTCCGCTCCAGGCTTCAACTATTCGGCGGCCTTGAAAGCGAAGGGCGGTACCTGGACGGTGGACAATTTGAACCCCTGGCTCACCGACCCGCGCGCCGACGTTCCCGGCACGCTGATGTCGTTTGGCGGCATCGGCAACGAGAAGCAACGCGCCGACATCGTCGCCTATCTCAATTCGCTGTCCGATAATCCGCAGCCGCTGCCCGCGGCGCAGAAAGCCGGCAGCCCGGCCGCGGCGGCCAATCCGCCGGCGCCGGCGGCGCCCAATGGCGCGGGTTCCGCACCGAAGGCGAAATAGCTTTCGCGCCGGCTTTCCTTTCGCCGCGTCCGCACGCGGATGTGAAGTGCATTTCGTCGCGGGCCGAGCGGGCACGCTGGCGCCGCAATTGAAAACCACATAATCAGCGCCATTGACCGCCTGCTCACCGCCCGAGCTTGATTGGAGTTGCCGAAAGTGAACCGCCGATCGCTCTTCAAATCCGCGTTGCTTGCGCTTGCCGCCCGGCAGCTTCCGCTGCGCGCCTGGATCAATCCCGCGCGGGCGCAGGAGCAAAATCCCGCTTGGCGTCACGGCGTGTCGCTGTTCGGCGACCTCAAATACCCGGCCGGCTTCGAGCGGTTCGACTACGTCAATCCCAGCGCGCCGAAAGGCGGCATCGTGCGCGAGATATCCATCGGCGCCTATGACAATTTCAACATGGTTGTCGCCGGCGTCAAAGGCGCGCTCGCCGGCAGCATTCCACTTATTTACGACACGCTGCTCACCTCCTCGCTCGACGAAGTATCGACCGAATATGGGCTCCTCGCCGAGGCCGTCAGCTATCCGGATAATTTCGCCTGGGCTACGTATCGGCTGCGGCCCGAGGCGAAATGGCACGACGGCGAGCCGATCACGGTGCAGGACGTGATCTTTTCCTTCAACGCCTTTAGAAAAAACCACCCGCAATTCGCCTCCTATTATCGCCACGTCGCTAAGGTCGAAATCACCGGCGAGCGCGAAATCACCTTCGCCTTCGACGCGCCCGGCAATCGCGAGCTGCCGCAAATCGTCGGCCAGCTCACGGTGCTGCCGCAACATTGGTGGGAAGGCACCGACCAGAACGGCAACAAGCGCGACATCAGCACCACTACGCTCGAGCCGCCGCTCGGCAGCGGCGCCTATCGCATCAAGGAGTTCTCGGCAGGGCGCAATATCATCTACCAACGCGCGCCCGACTATTGGGGCAAGAACCTCAACGTCAATATCGGCCGCGACAATTTCGACGAGCTGCGGTTCGAGTATTTCCGCGACACCACGATCGCGCTCCAGGCGTTCAAGGCGGATGCAGTCGATTGGCGCACCGAGAACAGCGCCAAGAACTGGGCGACGGCCTATGATTTCCCCGCGGTCAACGACAAGCGCATCCTTCTCGAGGAATTCCCGATCAACAATATCGGCCTGATGCAGGCCTTCGTCTTCAACATACGCCGCGAAAAATTCCAGGATCGGCGCGTGCGCCGCGCCTTCAATCTCGCTTTCGACTTCGAGGAGACCAACCGGCAGATTTTCTTCGGCCAGTACCGGCGCATCGCCAGCTATTTCGAGGGCACCGAGCTTGCCGCGACCGGCGTGCCGACCGGCCGCGAGCTCGAGATCCTGGAGACGGTGCGCGACAAGGTGCCGGCCGAGGTGTTCACGGCACCCTACACCAATCCGGTCAACGGCAATCCCGAGGCGGTGCGCACCAATCTGCGCGAGGCAGTGCGGCTGCTCCGGGAAGCCGGTTACGAGATCCGCAACCGGCAGCTCGTCAACGTCAAGACGGGCGAACCATTGAGCGTCGAATTCCTCGCCGAGGATCCGAGCTTCGAGCGCGTCTTCCTGTTCTATCAGCCCTCGCTCGACCGCCTCGGCATCGGCGTGACGGTGCGCACCGTCGACGAGGCGCAATACGAGAACCGGCTGCGCAATTGGGATTTCGACATCATCACCCACTCCTGGGGCGAATCGCTCTCGCCCGGCAACGAGCAGCGCGGCCATTGGGGCTCGCAGGCGGCCGACCAGTCCGGCTCCGCGAACATGGTCGGCATCAAGAACCCGGCCGTCGATGCGATGATCGAACAGGTGATCTTCGCCAAGAGCCGCGCCGATCTCGTCGCCGCCACCAAAGCGCTCGACCGCATCCTCCTCTGGAACGACTACGTCGTGCCGCAATGGACCTACGGCAAGGTCCGCAGCGCCCGCTGGGACCGCTTCGGGCGTCCCGAAACGATGCCGAAATACGGCATGTCGGGTTTTCCTTCGATCTGGTGGTGGGACGCCGACAAGGCCGCGAAGACGGGAAGCCACCCGTGAAATTTTTGCGAGCCGCGCGGCCGCGCTCCCCTCCCCCTTACACAGCGGGGAATGCGCGCGGCGGGCCGGGCGCATGATCCGCCTTTCACGCCGTCGCGCGCTCGCGCTCGCCGGCGCCACGGCCCTCGGCGGCATTCGTGGGGTGTGGCCCGCCCGCGCCGACGATGAGATCGAAACGCACGGCCTCTCGGCGTTCGGCGAGCTTGCCTATCCGCCGGACTTCCATCATTTCCGTTACGTCGATCCGCAGGCGCCGAAGGGCGGCACGTTCTCGCAGATCGGGCCGAACCGCGAATACAATCAGAACTTCCTCACCTTCAATTCGCTGAACAGCTACATCCTCAAGGGCGACGCGGCGCAGGGGATGGACCTTACCTTCGCGACGCTCATGGTCCGCTGCGGCGAGGAGCCGGACGCGATGTACGGGCTTACCGCCGAGAAGGTACGGCGCTCCGCCGACGGCCTCCGTTACCGGTTCTTCATCCGCCCCACGGGTAGGTTCCACGACGGCTCGTCGCTCACCGCGCAGGACGTCGCCTTCTCCCTCAACCTCCTCAAGGCTAAGGGGCATCCGATCATCACCCAGTTGCTGCGCGATCTCGTCGGCGCGCAGGCGCAGGAGGATACGGTCGTCGATGTCGCTTTCGCGTCGAAACGCGCCCGCGACGTGCCGCTCTTCGTCGCCGGCCTGCCGATTTTTTCGCAGGCCTATTACACGGGAAAGCCGTTCGAAGAATCGACGCTTGAGACGCCGCTCGGCTCCGGCGCCTACAAGGTCGGCCGCTTCGAGCCCGGCCGCTATATCGAATATCAGCGGGTCAAGGATTGGTGGGGCGCTGACCTGCCGGTGGCGCGCGGGCAGAACAATTTCGATATCGTGCGCTTCGAATATTACCGCGATCGCGAGGTCGGCTTCGAAGGTTTCTCCGCCGGGAGCTACGTGTTTCGCGAGGAGTTCACTTCGCGCTTCTGGGCGACGCGTTACGATTTTCCGGCAATGAAGGCGGGCCGCGTCAAGAAGGACACGCTGCCGGACGACACGCCTTCGGGCGCGCAGGGTTGGTTCATCAATACGCGACGCGCGAAATTCACCGATCCGCGCCTGCGCGAGGCGCTGTGCGACGCCTTCGACTTCGAATGGACGAACAAGACGATCATGTATGGGTCCTACGAGCGGACCGTCTCGGTCTTTCAGAACTCGGACATGATGGCGCAAGGAAAGCCGGACGCGCCGGAGCTTGCTTTGCTCGAGCCGTTCCGCGCCCACCTGCCGGAGGAGGTCTTCGGCGAACCTTACGCGCCGCCGGTCTCCGACGGCTCCGGCCAGGATCGCGCGCTGCTGCGCAAGGCCTCGCAGCTCATCAAGGAGGCCGGTTGCACGATCAAGAACGGCAAGCTCGTTTTGCCGAGCGGCGAGACCATGACCATCGAGTTCCTGATCGACGAGCCGACCTTCGAGCCGCATCACGCGCCGTTCATCAAGAATCTCGGCATCCTCGGCATCGAGGCGAGCCTGCGCATCGTCGACCCGGTGCAGTACCGCGCCCGCCGCGACGGTTTCGATTTCGACATCACGGTCGACCGGTTCAGCTTCTCCTCGACGCCCGGCGATTCGTTGCGCTCGTTCTTTTCCTCGCAGGCGGCGGCGCTCAAGGGCTCGAACAACCTCGCCGGCATTGCCGATCCGGCGATCGATGCGCTGATCGACGCCATCATTGCCGCCGAAAGCCGGCCTGCGCTGGTAACCGCTTGCCGCGCGCTCGATCGCCTGATCCGCACTGGCCGCTACTGGATACCGCATTGGTACAAGCCGTCACACTGGATCGCCTATTGGGACGTGTTCGGCCGCCCTGCGGCGCAGCCGCGTTACTTCCGCGGCATACCGGAAACCTGGTGGTATGACCCCGAAAGGGCTGCGAAAATCCATCGGGCGGGGTAGAGTGCGCGCACATCGAGGATGTTTCCTCCCCCTGACGGGAGAGGTCAGGGAGGGGCTTAGGTGACGCGCCGGCGACGACAACGAGAATTAAGCCTCACGTCTTCCGCCCCGACCCCTCTCCGCAACGGCGAGGGGAAGAGAGCCAGCGAATGACCGCCTACATCGTGCGCCGCGTCCTGTTCATGATCCCCACCATCATCGGGATCATGCTGGTGTCATTCGTCGTGGTGCAATTTGCACCGGGCGGGCCGGTGGAGCGCGTGATCGCCCGGCTCTCCGGCTCCGACACCGGCGCGACCTCGCGCATTTCCGGCTCGGCCAGCGGGGATTTCTCCTCGCGCGGCGCGCTCAAGAGCGGCTCCCAGCTCGAGAGCAACTCGAAATATCGCGGCGCGCAGGGACTCGATCCGGAATTCATCAAGAGCCTGGAGAAGCAGTTCGGCTTCGACAAGCCGGCCTACGAACGCTTCTCCATCATGCTCTGGAACTATCTGCGCTTCGATTTCGGCAAGAGCTATTTCCGCGACGTGAGCGTTCTGCACCTCATCAAGGAGAAGCTGCCGGTCTCGATCTCCCTCGGCATCTGGATGACGCTGCTGAGCTATCTGATCTCGATCCCGCTCGGCATCCGCAAGGCGGTGCGCGACGGCTCGCAGTTCGACGTGTGGACCTCGGGCGTGATCATCGTCGGCTATGCCATCCCCGGCTTCCTGTTCGCGATCCTGCTCATCATCCTCTTTGCCGGCGGCTCGTTCCTCAACATTTTTCCGTTGCGCGGCCTGGTCTCCGACGATTGGGCGCAATTCTCCTGGTGGCACAAGATTTTTGACTACTTCTGGCACCTCACGTTGCCGATCGTCTCCATGGGGCTCGCCGCCTTCGCCACCATGACGCTGCTCACGAAAAACTCCTTTCTCGAGGAACTGCGCAAGCAATACGTGCTGACCGCGCGCGCCAAGGGGTGCACCGAGCGGCAGGTGCTCTACGGACATATCTTCCGCAACGCCATGATGCTGGTGATCGCCGGCTTTCCGGGCGCGTTCGTCGGCGCCTTCTTTGCCGGCTCGCTGCTGATCGAGACGATCTTCTCGCTCGACGGCCTCGGACTCCTGAGCTTCGAAAGCGTGCTCAACCGCGACTACCCCGTCGTGTTCGCCAATCTCTACATCTTCGCGCTGCTTGGCTTGGTCGTGAATTTGGTGTCCGACCTGACCTACACCTGGATCGATCCGCGCATCGATTTCGAGACGCGGGAGGTGTGAGGTGGACGAGGTCAGGTCATGGGCCAAGAGAAAGATCGATCCGGCCGTCGACGACGTCCCGCTCAAACCCGACGTCGAGCCGGCCGGACCGATGGGGCTGGCCGGCCTGCCGCTTGGCTTTGAATTTTCTCCGATCAACATCCGCCGCTGGCAGAACTTCAAGGCCAACCGGCGCGGCTACTGGTCGTTCTGGCTGTTCCTCATCCTGTTCGTAATCTCGCTCGGCGCCGAGTTCATCGCCAACGACAAGCCGCTCTACGTCCGCTACGACGGCAAGTCGTATTTTCCCGTCGTCTTCACCTATCCGGAGACCGCCTTCGGCGGCGACTTCGAAACGGCGGCCGACTATCGCGATCCCTTCCTGCAGAAGCTCGTCACTGACAAGAGCGGCTTCATGATCTGGCCGCCGGTCCATTATTCCTACAACACCCATAATCTCAATCTGCCGACGCCGGCGCCGTCGAAGCCGACCTGGATGCTGACCGAAGCCGAATGCAAGCCGGTGGTAGAGCGCGAGCATCTCACCGGCTGCGACGACCTCGAATACAATTGGCTCGGCACCGACGACCAGGGCCGCGACGTGCTGGCGCGGCTGATCTACGGCTTCCGCATCTCGGTCCTGTTCGGCCTCACGCTGACCATCGTCTCCTCGGTCATCGGCGTCGCCGCCGGCGCCGTGCAGGGCTTCTTCGGCGGCTGGATCGATCTCCTGTTCCAGCGCTTCATCGAGATCTGGACCTCCGTGCCAGAACTTTATCTGCTGCTCATTATCTCGTCGGTGCTGGTGCCCGGCTTCTTCGTGCTGCTCGGAATTCTGCTGCTGTTCTCCTGGGTGCGGCTCGTCGGCCTGGTGCGCGCCGAGTTCCTGCGCGGGCGCAATTTCGAGTACATCCAGGCGGCGCGCGCTCTCGGCGTCTCCAATGCCGTCATCATGTTCCGTCACCTGTTGCCGAACGCGATGGTGGCGACGATGACGTTCTTGCCCTTCATCATGTCGTCCTCGGTGATGACGCTGACCGCGCTCGATTTCCTCGGCTTCGGCCTGCCGCCCGGCTCGGCCTCGCTCGGCGAGCTCCTCTCCCAGGGCAAGGCGAACGTGCAGGCGCCGTGGCTCGGCCTGACCGGATTCTTCGCCGTCGCCGTCATGCTCTCGCTTCTGATCTTCATCGGCGAAGCGATACGCGACGCGTTCGACCCGCGGAAGACGTTCGCATGAGCAAGGACATTTGCCTCAGCGTCCGCGATCTTTCCATCGGCTTCCGCTCCGGCGGTCGCGATACGGTTGCGGTCGACCGCATTTCCTTCGACATCATTAAGGGCCAATGCACAGCGCTGGTCGGCGAATCCGGCTCCGGCAAATCGGTGACGGCGCTCGCGATTCTCAAGCTCCTCCCCTATCCCGCCGCTCACCATCCCTCGGGCAGCGTCCTCTACCAGGGCCGCGACCTGATACAGCTTTCCGAACGCGACATGCGGCGCGTGCGCGGCGACAACATCACCATCGTCTTCCAGGAGCCGATGACCTCGCTCAATCCGCTGCATACGATCGAGAAGCAGATCGGCGAGATTTTGCTGCTGCACCGCGGCCTCACCGGCGAGCCGGCGCGCGCGCGCATCGTCGAGGTGCTCACTCAAGTCGGCATCCGCGATCCGGAGAGCCGGCTCAAAAGCTATCCACACCAGCTTTCCGGCGGCCAGCGCCAGCGCGTGATGATCGCGATGGCGCTCGCCAACGAGCCCGATCTCTTGATCGCCGACGAGCCGACCACGGCGCTCGACGTCACCGTGCAAGCGCAGATCATCGCGCTGTTGAAGGACCTGCAGAAGCGGCTCGGCATGTCGCTCTTGTTCATCACCCACGACCTCGGCATCGTGCGCAAGATCGCCGACCGGGTCTGCGTGATGAAGGACGGCAAGATCGTCGAGCAGGGCGAGGTCGAGAGCATCTTCGCCAAGCCGGAACACCCTTACACGCGCGCGCTCCTTGCCGCCGAGCCGAAGCCCGATCCGGCGCCGGAGCAACCCGGAGCGCCGATGGTGCTGGAGGCAACCGACCTCAAAGTCTGGTTTCCGATCAAGCGCGGCGTGCTGCGCCACGTCGTCGGTCACATCAAGGCCGTGGACGGCGTCAGCATCGCGCTACGCAAGGGCGAAACGCTGGGGGTGGTCGGCGAGTCGGGCTCCGGCAAGACCACCTTCGGGCTGGCCATGCTGCGGCTCATCTCCTCGAACGGCCCGATCGTGTTCATGGGCAACCAGCTGCAAGGCCTGAAGTTCAAGCAAATGCGGCCGCACCGCCGCAACATGCAGATCGTCTTCCAGGACCCCTACGGCTCGCTTTCTCCGCGCCTCTCGGTCGCCGACATCATCAAGGAAGGCCTGAACGTGCATCACCCGCATCTATCGACGCGTGAATGCGACGAACGGGTGGTCGCGGCGCTCAACGATGTCGGCCTCGATCCGCAGACCCGCTTCCGCTTTCCGCACGAGTTCTCCGGAGGCCAGCGCCAGCGCATCGCCATTGCCCGCGCCGTGGTGCTCGAGCCGACCTTCATCGTGCTCGACGAGCCGACCAGCGCGCTCGACATGCTGATCCAGTCGCAGATGGTGGACCTGTTACGCGACCTGCAGAAGCGCCATGAGTTGACCTATCTGTTCATCTCGCATGATTTGCGAGTGGTCGCCGCGTTGGCGAGCCGCCTCCTGGTCATGCGCCATGGCAAGGTGGTGGAGAGCGGCGCCGCCGCCGACCTGTTCAAGAACCCGAAGGACGAATACACGCGCGCTTTGTTCGCCGCCGCGTTCAAGCTGGAAACGGCGGCCGCGGAGGTGGTCGGGCAATAACGGCGCCAGCCGGGCCATGCCCGGTCCGTTTCGCCGACGTCGCGTTATTTCGGCGCTTGCATCGCGGTCTCACCGGGCGGCAAAACCCTGAACATGAAGGACGTGACCTTGTCGCCCGGCTTGAACGGGCCGGCGACCTCGTGCTTGACGGCCGGTATGCTTTGCAGAAATGCGACGATCGCCGCCACGTCCTCTTTGGTCATGTAGGAGAAGGCGTGGTAGGGCATGATCGGCGCCAGTAAGCGGCCGTCCGGGCGCTTTCCGCTCGTGATCGCCGCGGCGATCTGCTCGGAAGTCCAGGTGCCGATGCCGGTCTCCTTGTCCGGCGTGATGTTGCGACCGGCGAATGCGCCGAGGCCCGGAATTTCGAACGCCACCTCCGATCCGCCGAGATATTTCGACATATCCGGATTGCCGAGAAAGAACCCGGGCGTGTGGCAGTCGTTACAGCTCGCCAGCACGACCAGGTACTTGCCCCGGTCGATTTGCGAGTCGGCCTGCGCGTGCGGCAGCAGGCCGGCTGCCGCCGCAATGGCGGCCGCGCCGGCAAGAATGATCCAGGCTGATGTTTTCATGCTTTCCCCCCATTGTCGCCGTGGCCGAGCGCAATCGCGGCTTGGAACGACGCTTTGTTATGCGCTCCGGCGCCCGCGAGTGTAGCCCGCAACCGGCCGACGCGGCAAATCGGTCGCCATTGCGCCGCGCTCACGCCCGATCGGCGCGTCGTTCTCGCCAGTGCCACCACAACACGGCGCCGATCCCAACCACGACCGCAACAATGAGTACGACAAGCAAAGCCGAATTCTCGATCCATGCAATCGCCGGAATTCCGAGCGCCATGATGAGACCGAGAAGAGCGATCTGCCAGGAAAGGACCTGTATTCCCGCGGTAAAGGTGCCCAGCGCCAGCAAGGTGAAAATCGCCAATGCCGTCGCGGTGGAAGTGAAAAGCGCTTGAACGCTGCTCAACAACAGCATGTTCATCACCAGCAGAAACGCCGACCAATGCAGCGCCTGCGTCACGATCAACCGCAATCGCGCGGCTTTGTCAGTCGCGTCCTGCCATCCGGCGCCGACGCAGACCAGGGCGATGATCGGCGCGAGAATTTCCCAGTAGCCCACGATCGGTTTTCTCGAAAAACTCGTGTAAGCGACGCCGGCGATGGTCAGGATCAACACCAGGGTGAAAGGCAGCTCTCTCATCCACAGGCTGAGATGAGCCGGACGGCGTGCGGTGACGTGGGGAACGCTTGATGGTGGGGCATGCGGATTTTGCTCGGCGTTCGTCATGCTTTGCTCCGCGCTCCAGGGGCTCTGCAGGGAGGCCAAGCGTAGATCAGATCAGGGCGGTCGCGCTAGAAGCGTCTTCCGCGGTCAGATCCGCCGCACGCTGGTGATCTCGTCGCCGGCGCCGCGGATGCGGGCGACGGCCTCGGCGACGGGTTCCGCGACGACCGCCATGTGGAAGGCATTGGCGTGGAGCAAGCTTGCGCCGTCGCGCATGATGCCGACATGGCCGTTCCAGAAGATAAGATCGCCGCGCCGCAGGCCGGCAAGATCGGCAGCAGCCGCGGCGACGGACTTACCGAGCGTCGCTTCCTGCATGTCGCTGTCGCGCGGACAAGCCATGCCGCACGCCGTCAGCGCGATCTGAACGAGACCCGAGCAGTCGAGGCCTAGCACGGTCTTACCGCCCCACAGGTAAGGTGCGCCGACAAACCTCTCCGCCACCGCGACGAAATCCGGTTCATAGACGTCGATCGGCGCGAGATGGATATCCGGCACGTAGGCGCCGGATCGGGTCACGGCAAAACGCCCCTGCGCGCGCGCGACCGCGAGCCGCGCGCCGAAGGGCAGCGCTTGCGAAGGCGGCAGCCTGATCGACGGACCGGGAAAGACCAGCGTCCGCGGCACGGTCACTTTGTGGGTCGGCGGCGCACCAGGCTCGGCAAGCGCGTTTCCCGACAGCCAGCCGACATAACCGTCCGCGGCAAGCTGGCCCCAGGCCCAGCCTTCCGCGTTCGCGTCATAGATGGTCACGCGCTCGCCGGCGAGCGCCTCGGTGGCGAGCGGCGCATCGGGTCGCGGTTCGGGCCGCAGCGGCGCCTGCGGATCGACAACCTCGTAGAGGCGGCCCTCGACATAGCGCGCCGCCCTCACTTTGCCTTCGAGCGCCTTCGCCGCGAGATCGGCACGGGCCGGCGTGACGCGGGGGTCGAACGCGGGCATCGCGTCGGCGCGCTCAGCCGTAACGCTCGACCAGCAGCGCATAGACCGCGCGGGCGGCCTGGCACTCGCCGCCCTCGGGCCGACCCGGCTTTGCCGTCGGCGTCCAGGCGAAGATGTCGAGATGCAGCCAGGCTTTCGCTCGCTCGACGAAACGCTGCAGGAACAGCGCGCACAGGATCGAGCCGGCGAAGCCGTTCGAGGCTACGTTGTTGAGGTCGGCGACCTTGGAGTCGAGCATCGCGTCATAGGGCTGCCATAACGGCAGCCGCCAGAGCGGATCGTTTTCCGCCGTGGCGTGGCGCGCCAGCGCCTCGGCCAACGCCTGGTCCTGCGTGTAGAACGGCGGCAGGTCGGGACCGAGCGCGACCCGCGCCGCGCCGGTGAGCGTACCCATGTCGATCAAGAGCTCCGGCGCGCTCTCGTCGGCACGCGCCAGGGCGTCGGCCAGGACGAGCCGGCCTTCGGCATCGGTGTTGCCGATCTCGACGGTAAGACCCTTGCGCGAGCGATAGACGTCGCGCGGACGGTAAGCGGCGCCGGAGATCGCATTCTCGACCGCGGGAATATGCACCGCGAGCCGCACTTTCAGCTTGCGGTCCATGATCATCTGCGCGAGCGCAAGCACGGTCGCGGCGCCGCCCATGTCCTTCTTCATCAGCAGCATCGCGCTGTCGGACTTGATGTCGAGACCGCCACTGTCGAAGCACACGCCCTTGCCGACGAGGCTTACGCGCGGATCGCCTGCCTCGCCCCAGGTGAGCTCGATCATCCGCGGCGCGCCCGCGGAGGCGCGGCCGACGGCATGGACGAGCGGATAATTCTCGCGCAACAGATCGTCGCCGACGGTCACGCGGATGTCCGCCCGATAGCGCGCAGCGAGAGCGCGTGCGGCTTCCTCGAGCTGCACCGGTCCCATGTCGTTCGCCGGCGTGTTGATCAGGTCGCGCGCCAACGTCACCGCTGCGACGACGCGCGCGAGATCCTCGCGATCGACGCTCTGCGGTGGATCGAGCTTGATCGCGCGTCCTTCCGGCTTGCGGTAGCGCGCGAAGCCGTAACATCCGAGCGCGAAGGCGAGCGCCGCCAGCCGCGCGTCATGCGGATCGTTGGCGAAGCGAAAGACGCCGGCCGGCAAATGCTGCGGCAGCCGCCCGGCAAGGAACAAATCCTTCGCATCATCGGCCGCTTCGAGCCCGAACAGCACGCCCCCGATCCCGGCCTTGCCGGGCAACAGCAGATGTTGGCCGGGCTTCGGCTCGAAACCAGCCGCATCGGCAAAGGCGCGCGCGGGTGCGTCGAGCCGTTGGCGCACCTCCGGATAGCTCGCCGCCGTGACGAACCAGATCGGGATCGCGTCCGCCGATCCGCCAGCCGTGAAGATCGAGCTCATGAAAGATCCGCGCCAAGCCGTTACGCGGTGCTGCTAGCACGTCGTCCACGCTCCGTCATCCCGCGGCGGCGCCAGCGCGGCTGTGCTTGATGCCGTAGAAGCCGTAGAGCAAAAGACCGATCGCGAGCCACGCACCGAAACGCAGCCAGGTATCGAGCGGCAGCCCGCACATCAGGAACACGCACGACACCGCGCCCAGCGGGGCGACGATATAAAGAGCCGGGGCCTTGAACGGCCGCGACAGCCCCGGCTCCCTGATGCGCAGGATGAGCGTGCCGAGGCACACGATCGTAAAGGCGAACAATGTGCCGATACTGACCAGCTCGCCGACGAGGCCGATCGGCAAGAGGCCGGCGAGAATCATAGCCAGGATGCCGGTGGCGATCGTGGTCACGTAGGGCGTGCGGAACCGCGGGTGGACCCGCGCGGCGATCTGCGGCAGCAGTCCGTCCCGCGCCATCGAATAAAAAACCCGCGCCTGTCCGAGGAGCAGGACCAAAATCACCGAAGTCAGGCCGAGCACCACGCCGAGCTTGATGAGCGGCGCGAGAACGCCGAGCCCCACGGCGTCGATGCCGACAGCGATCGGATCGGGGACGTTGAGCCGGTCGTAAGGCACGATGCCGGTCAGCACGAAGCCCACCGCGACATAAAGGAGCGTGCAAACGGCGAGCGATCCAAGAATGCCGATCGGCATGTCGCGCCTCGGGTTCTTGGCTTCCTGCGCGGCGGTCGAGACGGCGTCGAAGCCGATATAGGCGAAGAACACCACCGCGGCGCCGCGCACGAGACCGCTGACGCCATATTCGCCGGGCGCGATATTGGGCGGAATGAACCGGCCCTGCGGATTGCCCGCGGTCACCCAGTGGTCGAGGCTGACGAACGGCGCCGCGGCGGCGATGAACACGACGATGATCACCAGCTTGACCGCGACGATCACGTCGTTCGTTCGCGCTGATTCGCGCACGCCGACGACGAGCAGCGCAGAAATTCCGACGATGATTGCCATGGCCGGGAGATTGACCAGGGCTCCGGTCGCGTGCCAGGCGCGCGCGGCGGCGTCATAGGCAAAAGCCGATTCGGCATAAGTCTCGGGAACGACGATGCCGAAGCCTTTCAGGAAGCTCACCACATAGCCGGACCAGCCGATGGCGACGGTCGTCGCCCCGAGCGCGTATTCGAGGATCAAATCCCAGCCGATGATCCAGGCGATGAGCTCTCCCATCGTGGCGTACGCATAAGTGTAGGCGCTGCCGGCGATCGGGACGGTCGATGACAGTTCGGCGTAGCACAGGCCGGCGAAGGCGCAGGCGATCGCGCCGAGGACGAAGGAGAACGTGATCGCCGGGCCGGCGTTCGTTGCGGCGGCGTGTCCGGTCAGCACGAAAATGCCGGCGCCGATAATGGCGCCGATGCCGAGCGCGATGAGGTTGACGGCCGACAGGCTGCGCTTGAACGGCACCCCATCATGCGCGGTCAATGCCTCTACCTCGGGCTCGGCGGCTTCCGCCTCCAATGCCGCGATCGACTTACGCCCCCAGATTTTTGCCGGCACGTTTGCCCCGTCCGCTATAAGCCCGCCGCCGCGAGCGTCGCCGCCTGCCGCTTGGCGAGGCGATCGAGCGAGAAGCGCTCGATCGCCTCGTTGAACAGCCGGTAGAAATTGAGCTCAGCGCGCAGATGCAGAAACACTGCGCCGAGGCCGATGGCGGCGCGGTCCATGAACACGAATTCGCGCGGCACCGTTACCGGGCCTTTGCGCTTGAGTGCCTGATGCACGCGGAACGCTTCGCGCCGGCCATATTCGGACGGCGCTACGCCGTCGGCGATGGTGCGCACGCGGTCGTCGAGCAGCGGCGCATAGATAAACCGCGCCCAGATGTTGAGGGTATCGATCAGGTCGCGCGACAACCGGCGGAAGCCCCAGGTTTCGTAGGCGCGCACGACGAGATCGTCATCGCCGTTGAGGAGGCCGTGATAGAGGTCGACGACGCCGCGCACGAAAGTCGGCGGAAAAATGCGGATGCAGCCATAGTCGAGGAGATTGATTCCGGCCGGCGCGCCGTCGCGCTCGAACACCGTGTAGTTGCCGAGATGCGGGTCGCCGTGAATGACGCCGAAGCGGCTGAACGGAAACCACCAGGCCGTGAACATGGCGGTGGCGAGGACGTTGCGTACGGCAAGCGGCGCGTTCTTGTGAGTGAGCATGCGGCTGCCGTCAAGCCAGTCGAGGGTGAGCAGACGGCCGGTCGAGAGCTCGGGCCACGCGCGCGGCACGCGCACGCTATCGATGCCGTCGAGCATCGTGCGGTAAAGCGCGACGTGCTTCGCCTCGCGCCGGTAATCGAGCTCCTCACGCATACGCGCGCCGATCTCCTTGCCGATCTCGGTGGTGTCGATCGCCGCATCGAGACGGCGGCGGATGGCGAAGAGCCATTCGAGCTGCTGCAAATCGGCCTCGACCGCCGACTGCATGTCGGGATATTGCAGCTTGCAAGCGAGCAGCGCGCCGTCGAGCGAGCGCGCGCGATGCACCTGGCCGAGCGAAGCGGCGGCGGCGGGATGATGCTCGAACTCTGCGAACCTCGCCTGCCAGCCGGCGCCGAGCTCCGCCTGCATCCGCCGCTTGACGAAGGCCCAGCCCATGGGCGGCGCGTCGCTTTGCAGCTTCTGCAGCTCGGCAGCGTATTCCGGCGGCAGCAGATCGGGGACGGTCGCCATCAGCTGGGCGACCTTCATCAGCGGGCCCTTGAGATTGCCGAGCGCGGAGGCGAGCGCGCCCGCCTCGCCGGCGCGATTGGGCTCACCGCCCAGGAGCCTTCGTCCCGCGTAGCGCGCGGCGACGCCGCCTACATTCGCCCCGACCCGCGCGTAGCGCGCGGCGCGGGCGGAGAAGCGGTTCTTTTCGCGATCGGGGCTTTCGGATTTCGGCATTACGCCTACGGCAAACTAAATATCCAGTCGCGTCAACCCAAGCGTTCCAGCTCCTCGATCATCCGCTCGATGACCCCCAGCCCGCCTTGCCAAAACGCCGGATCGCGGGCGTTGAGGCCGAAGGGGGCGAGGAGCTCGGAATGATGCTTGGTGCCGCCGGCGGCGAGCATCGCCAGATAGCGCTCGGCAAAGCCCTCGTCGGCGCGCTCGTAGACGGCATAGAGCGAATTCACCAGGCAGTCGCCGAAGGCGTAAGCGTAGACATAGAACGGCGAGTGGATGAAATGCGGGATATAGGCCCAGAGCGTCTCGTAGCCCGGCTTGAGTTCGATCGCCGGACCGAGGCTCTCGCGTTGCACGTCGAGCCATAGCTCGCCGATGCGCGCGGCGGTCAACTCGCCGCTCTTGCGCTCGGTGTGAACGGCGCGCTCGAAGGTATAGAACGCGATCTGCCGCACCACGGTGTTGATCATGTCCTCGACCTTGGCGGCGAGCATGGCCTTGCGCTCCTTCCGGTCGCGCGTGGCGGCAAGAAGCTTCCTGAAAGTGAGCATCTCGCCGAACACGCTCGCGGTCTCGGCCAGCGTCAGCGGCGTCGGCGCCATCAACGCGCCGTTGGGCGCGGCCAAGACCTGATGCACGCCGTGGCCCAACTCGTGGGCGAGCGTCATCACGTCGCGCGGCTTGCCCTGATAGTTGAGCAGCACATAAGGATGCGAGGACGGAACGGTCGGATGCGCGAACGCGCCCGGCGCCTTGCCCGGGCGCACCGGCGCATCGATCCAGCGGTCGTCGAAGAAGCGCTCCGCGATCGCCGCCATCTTCGGCGAGAACGCGCCATACGCGGTCAGCACCGTGTTCTTCGCTTCGATCCAGCCGACGGTGCGCGTCGGCACCTGCGGCAGCGGCGCGTTGCGGTCCCAGTGCGGCAGCCGCTTCTTGCCGAACCATCGCGCCTTGAGCGCGTAGTAGCGGTGCGATAGCCGCGGATAGGCGGCGCGCACGGCGGCAACGAGCGCGTCGACCACTTCACGTTCGACCCGGTTGGCGAGGTGCCGCGCGTCGGCGATGTCGGCAAACCCGCGCCAGCGGTCGGAGATTTCCTTGTCCTTGGCGAGCGTGTTGGTGATCAGCGCGAACTGCTGCAAATTGTCCTTGAACGTATGCGCGAGCGCCTGCGCGGCGGCCTTGCGCTTCTCGCCGGAGCGATCCTGAAGCAGACTGAGCGTCGGCTCGATCGGCAGCGACTTGCCCTGCACCTTGAAACGAAGATTGGCGATGGAGGCGTCGAACAGCCGGTTCCAGGCCGAAAACGCGGTCACCGATTTTTCGTGGAACAGCTGCTCGACGCGATCTTCGAGCTGATAGGGCCGGTCGCGGCGCACGTCCTCGATCCACGGCCGATAATGGCCGAGCGCGGGCCCGGCCATCGCCGCTTCGATCAGCGCATCGTCGATGCGGTTGAGCTCGAGCGTAAAGAAAAGAAGATGCGTGGAGGCCGCCGTCAGCCGCTCCTGCACATCGCCGTAGAATTTGTTGCGCGCCGGATCGACGGTGTTGCCGGCATGCAGGAGCCCGGCATAGGAGCTCAGCCGCCCGACAAGATCGTCGATCGCTTCATAGCGGCGCACCGCTTCGGCGAGCGTTTCGCCGGCTTTCGGCGCGCGCGCCAGCTCGGCGAGCTTGCCCTTGTAGGCCTCCTCGAAGGCGACACAGTCGGCGTCGGCGCGATCGAGATCGCGCTTGATCAGCGGATCGTCCAGGCCGGAATAGAGGTCGTCGAGATTCCACTCGGGCAGCGCCCCGAGCCCGGTTTTTCCAGGCGCCGGTCCGTTCTTGGTCGGCCGTTTCGCGGCTGTTCTTTTTGACATTGTCCGTGATCGCATGGAAGTTTGGGAATGCATCGAATGGCCGGCCCCACCGGCCATTCATGTGGCGCAGCACTAAGGCTCTCGCAAGGCCGCCGCGGATTACCGCGCCCCGGCGCGCCGGAGATCGAACATGGCGACGGTGCTGATCCCGATCCCGAGCCGGGACTTCGATCCGACCGAGGTGGCGGTGAGCTGGAGCGTGCTCAAGCGGCTCGGCCATTCGGTCGCCTTCGCCACCCCCGACGGCCGGCCGGGCGAAGCCGACGACATGATGCTCACCGGCGAGGGCCTGGACCTTTGGGGCTTCGTTCCGGGGCTGCGCCGCTTCACCGCGGTCGGCCGCGTGCTGCGGGCCAATGCGGATGCGCGGCAGGCCTATGAAGCGATGCGCGACGACCCGGCCTACAAGGCGCCGCTCCCCTGGCGACAGGCCCGCCGCGAAGACTTCGACGGCCTCCTTCTCCCCGGCGGCCATCGCGCCCGCGGCATGCGCGAATATCTCGAAAGCGACGTGTTGCAGAAACTCGTGGCCGAGTTTTTTGCGGCAGGCGCGCCGGTCGCGGCGATCTGCCATGGCGTCCTCCTGGCCGCGCGCAGCCGCGGAAGCGACGGCCATTCCGTCCTCTTCGGCCGTAAGACCACCGCGCTCACTTGGGCGCTGGAGCGCAGCGGCTGGACGGTCGGGCGCATCGTCCGCTTCTGGGACCCGGACTACTACCGCACCTACGAAGACAGCGCCGGCAAGCCTGTTGGCCATATGTCGGTGCAGCAGGAAGTTACCCGCGCGCTCGCGCGCCCGCAGGACTTCCTCGACGTTCCCGCCGACGCGCCCGACTACCGCCGCAAGACGAGCGGCATGGCGCGCGACACCTTCGACGACGATCGGCCGGCCTTCGTGGTGCGCGACGGCAATTATGTATCGGCACGCTGGCCGGGCGACGCGCATAGTTTTGCGCGCGCGTTTGCGGAGCTGCTGACGAAATGCGGCGGATGAGACCTCGCCGGCCGCTACCTAATCCTCATACTTGTGCGGTTTCGTCTCCGACAGGAACACCCACAGCATCGCGGTGGCCGCGGCGGCGATGGCGGCGAGCGGCAGATAGCCGATCGTGGGACCGAGCGCCTGAAAGAGGAATCCGGTGCTGCTGGTGCTGATCGCGGCGGCGATGCCGCTCAGCGCGCCGACGGTACCGACGGCGAGATTGAAGCGGCCGGTCCCGGCGGTGAGGTCGGTGATCACCATCACGGTGAGGACGCCGATGATCGCGCCGGTGATCCCGCTCAAGATCTGCCCGACGATCAGGAACGCATAGCCCGCGGTGAAGGCGAGCAGGAGGGCGCGGACCGGCTCGAGCGCAAAGCCGATCAGGAGAAGCGGACGGCGCCCGCGTTTTTCCGAATGGAAGCCGACCCAGGGCGCCAGTAGCGCGACCACGATCTGCGGCGCGATGATGAGCCCCGACATCCAGATCGCCGGGCGGTCGTGAACCGAAATGGCGAGATTTTCACCGATCAATGGCAGCATCGAAGCGTCGGCCAATTGGAACAACACCGTCGCGCCGGTAAACAGGAGGAGCCCGCGATTTCTGCAGAGGTCGACGACGCGCGCCACGTCGGCCGCGTGTTTGCCGCGCGCGGCATTGCGCGCTCTGTCGTAGTCGATCTCCTCGCTGCGGATGAAGCTGAGCGCGATCAGCGCAGGCACGCACAACAGCGCCGCGGCGATGAAGATCGCGCTGTTCGCGTAATAGGCGCCGGCGACGCCCATCAGCCCGGCGGTCAAAGCATGGCCGCCGGCCGCATAGCGGTAGTTGCGGCCGGTGCGCACCGACATGGCGCGGCGGCCAACGAGGCCGAGACTGATGGCGCCGATCGCCGGCGTGATGATGCCGGCCGTCGCGCCCTGCAAAATTTGCGCGAGAAACACCGAGACAAAATTCGGCTTCAGCGCGAGGAGCAGCGCGGCCGCGGCGGTCATGAGAATGCCGAGCGCCGCCAAGCCCCGTTTCCAGGTGACCGCGTCGGCAAGCGCGCCGCCGGGAATTTGGCTGACCACGCCGGCAATTCCGCCTGCCGCCAGCGCCACGCCGACACTCGCCTGCGACCAGCCCGACTCCGCGAGATAGAAGGCGACGAAGGTGCCGAAGCCGGTCTGCACGTCGGCGATGAAGAAATTCATCCAGTCGAGGCCGCGCCGGCTCTGCGCCGACGCCGGCATGTGCAGCGAGCGCCTCGCCTCGCGATACTGCGCAGCCGCGGAGTGCAGCCGGGAACGGGGATGATCTGCCGCGGTATGCATGGCAATAGCAACGGCTGGACGCATATCGTGGCGCGCCGACAGCGGGGAAACGTGCGCGGCAAGGCCGGGTTCCTCCCGGCTTAACATCCCCTTAAGCAGCTGCGGGCGAGAGTGCCCCGAAACGGCACAGCGTGCTTGCCAAGGAAGCCGCCAGGGGGACCGATTGGCCATTCTCATTGTCGACGACGATCCGGTGCAGCGCCGGCTCCTTGAGGGCATGCTGCAGAAATTCGGCTATGAGGTCGTGATCGCCGAAGGCGGCGACGCCGGCGCGGCGCTGCTCACCGGGCCAGAGGGCGCCGCGATCGACTGCGTGATCCTCGACCTGGTGATGCCGGACCTCGACGGTCTCGGCGTCCTGGCGCGTTTGCGGCAAAACGCCATCACCGTGCCGGTGATAGTGCAGACCGCGCATGGCGGCATCGACAATGTCGTCTCGGCGATGCGCGCGGGCGCGGTCGATTTCGTGGTCAAGCCGGTCGGCGCCGAGCGGCTGCATGTCAGCCTGCGCAACGCGCTCACCACCAGCGCGCTCGAAGGCGAGCTCAACCGCATCAAACATAGCCGCTCCGGCACGCTCGGTTTCAAGGACATCATCACCAAGAGCCCGTCGATGCACGCGGTGCTGCGCATGGCGGAGAAGGCCGCAGCCTCGAGCATCCCGGTACTCGTCGCCGGCGAGTCGGGCGTCGGCAAGGAGTTGATCGCACGCGCGATCCATGGCTCCGGCGAGCGGCGCGCCAAACCGTTCGTCGCGGTCAATTGCGGCGCCATGCCGGAGAACCTCGTCGAGTCGATCCTGTTCGGCCACGAGAAGGGCTCGTTCACCGGCGCGACCGAACGGCATGTCGGCAAGTTCGTCGAGGCGTCGTCCGGCACGCTGTTTCTCGATGAAGTCGGCGAGCTGCCGCCAGCCGCGCAGGTCAAGCTCCTACGCGCAATCCAAGAAGGCGAGGTCGAGCCGGTCGGCGGACGCAAGCCGGTCAAGGTCGACGTGCGCATCGTGTCGGCCACCAATCGCGACTTGATCGCCGACGTGAAGCAGGGCCGCTTCCGCGAAGATCTGTTCTACCGGCTGCACGTCTTCCCGATCACCGTGCCGCCGCTGCGCGAGCGGCCGGCCGACATTCCGGCGCTGACCCGGCACTTCCTGGCGCGCTTTGCCGCCGAGGAAGGCAAACGCGTCGCCACGGTCACGCCGGACGCGCTGCGACTCCTCGCCGCTTTCCGCTGGCCGGGCAATATCCGCCAGTTGGAAAATGCCGTGTTCCGCGCCGTGGTCCTCGCGGAAGGCGACGCTGTCGGCATCGAAGAGTTTCCGCAGATCACGGCGCAGATTGCGGCGCCGGGGGCGAGCCCTGCTCAGGAACCGTCCGCGGACGCGGCGGCGCAATCCCTCGGTGCGGAGCATGAGCCCGAGCCTGCCGCCGCGCCTTTGCACGATTTCGCGGCGTCCTCGCCGGCGGCGTCCACGCCCGCCACCCTCGACATGCTGCCTTTGTTCGATATCGAGGGCGACATCAGACCGCTTGAGGCATTGGAGGCCGACATTATCCGGTACGCCATTACCCACTACCGGGGGCAGATGTCGGAAGTCGCTAGACGGCTGCAGATCGGCCGGTCCACGCTTTACCGCAAGCTCGACGCGCTCGGCCTTGAGGGCGAGCGCACGGAGGAAGCGGCCGACGTCGGGTAAGCCGTGGCCGCGGAGCGACAGCCGCTAAAAATCGCTTGATTGCGTTCAATATTGCGGTTGCCCGCAGCGACAAATCAGCCGACCTCACGTAATGTAAGTCAAAGCAGGACTCTGGTCCGCAAAAATGACGTGGTTGGGGATGATCATCCCATCCGCGACAGCCTTGTGATCGCCTGATCGCCGGGCTGCAACGGGAGAATTTGCAATGCCGGGCGTCCGCCTCGATCGGTTCCTTGCCTCGACGGCCATCGTCGTTCTGCTTTCGGCCACGGCCGGCGGCGGGGTCGCGGACCCGATGGGCGGGGGCGATACGAGCGTACCCGCTGTGACAGCGGCGCCGGCGACGGAGGGCAATTCCGGGCAAGCAGCTGCCAAACGCGAGGGTCCGGCCGACGAGGCCCCCGCGCCGGACGCATCCGCCAAGCCCAATCAATCGGATACCGCGGCCAAGCCTCATCAATCGGGCGAACAACCCGCGGCCGCTACTGCGGCGCCGCCGGCGAAGCCGGATCAGGCGACCGACCAGCCTGCACCGACGGCGGCTGCACCCGCGACACCGGCAAAGCCCGAACAAGCGACCGACCAGCCGGCCGTTCCGGCGACGACCGTGGCGACACCCTCCCCGGCGCCGGCGCCGAATCAGGATCAGGTGGCAGAGAAGCCGGCGGCCCCAGGAGCGGCGGCGATTCCGAACCAGCAACCGGCGGACGCAGCCGGCGGGAACGGCGCTCCGACGACGGCGACCATCGCGCCGGCCGCGGCGGCGCCCGCTCCCGTCGCCGACGGCAACACGCCGATCGCCGAACAACTGCGCGGTCTCGCCGGCGGCAAGTTCGATCGCATCATCGGCGGCAAGAAAGACCGGGCGACCATCGACGCGTTCTATTCGGGACGCGACTACGCGCCGCTCTGGCTCTCCGACGGCAAGCCCAACGCCAAGGCGAAGGCGGCAATCGCCTATCTCGGCCAGGTCGACACCGACGGTCTCGATCCCGCCGACTACCCGGTCCCGGATTTCACCTCGCTGACCGATCCCGCCGCCCTCGCCGAGGCCGAGATGCGGCTCACGACCTCGATCATCACCTACGCGCATCACGCGCAGATCGGCCGCGTGCACTGGACGCGGGTGAGCGGCGACATTTTCTACGACCAGAAGGCGCCGGAGCCGGCCGACATTCTCGCCGCCATAGTCGACGCCAAGGACATCGCCCAGGTGCTCGACGGCTACGAACCGCATGCGCCGGGCTATCTCGCGCTCAAGGCCAAGCTCGCGGAACTGCGCGCCGGCAAAGACAGCGCCGCGCATGCGCAGATTCCGACCGGACCCACGCCGAAGATCGGCGCGCAGGACGATCGGGTGCCGCAGCTGCGCGAGCGGCTCGGCCTGCCGGCGGACAGCGACACCACCTACGACAAGACGCTTGCCGCGGCAGTGAAGAAATTCCAGCAGGAGCGCGAGCTCAAGCCGACCGGCACGCTCACCGCCGCGACCGTCGACGCGCTCAACGGCCGCCAGCCGGATCGTCCGATCGATACCATCATCGCCAATCTGGAACGCTGGCGCTGGATTCCGCACGATCTCGGCAAGAGCTACGTGATGGTCAATCTTCCCGACTTCACGCTGCGCGTCTTTCACGACGGCAAGCAGGTGTGGATGACGCGGATCGTCGACGGCAAGCCGGCGATGCCGACGCCAATCATGACCGCGGAGATGAAGTACATCACCGTCAATCCGACCTGGAACGTGCCGCCTTCGATCGTCGCCAAGGAATATCTGCCGGCGCTGGCGCAGGACCCGACGGTGCTGGAACGGATGGGACTGCAGGTCAGCCACAATCCCGACGGCACTATCCACATTTCCCAGCCGCCCGGCGACCGGAACGCGCTCGGCCGGCTGCGCTTCAACTTCCCCAACAAATTCCTGGTCTATCAGCACGACACGCCGGACAAGAACCTGTTCGCCCTGGACCGCCGCGCGTTCAGCCATGGCTGCATGCGCGTGCAGGATCCGGCGAAATACGCCCAGGTTCTGCTCTCGATCGTGCGCCCCGGCGACGGCTACACCGAGGACCGCATCCGCAGGATGTTCGGCAGCGGCGAACAGGACATCCAGTTCCCGAAATTCCTCCCGGTCCATCTCACCTATCAGACCGCGTTCGTGGACGACGACGGGAAGCTCGAATTCCGCGAGGACATCTACGGCCGCGACAAAACCTTGCTGGCGATCCTCAAGGGCGACGAACGCAAGGTCGCCGATATTGCGATCTCGCGTCCGGAAAACACCGTGCGCCGCGAAGCGCTGGCGATGCCCGGCGGCTATTACGGCGACAATTTCTTCTCGCGGCTGTTTGGTGGCGGCTTCAACGCCCCACAGCCGCAGCAGCAGCAAACCTCGCGGCGATACGCTCCCGCGGGCGCGCAACGGCGGACGGAATCCCAGTATAATGGCGGCGGCCCATCCTGGTTTCGCTGAGCATTAGATCCGCTCCTTCCGCGTGCCGCTGCACTAGCGCGTGCGCCTACCGCAAGGCGGCGGCGCATGTAATCTGCTCGCCGGCCCGGCGTGTCGCCCGAACAACACAGCCGCCAATAAAAGCGCGCTTTCCCCCGACAATTCCGGCGCGGTGTTGAAACCCGCTGCGGCGTGGGGCATGGTCGCGTGTTGGCGCGATCGCTGGGGACGGGGGTCGCCGCAAAGAAGAGCAAAGTCATCGGTAACGCCGCGGCGCCCGCCGCGGCGAGTGTTGGCGTGACGCGGCGTGAGTTGGCGTAATCGTCCATTCCGGGGTGGCAAACGACGGGTTTGCAGCGGTGGTTGCGTTGGCCCATGCGAGTTGTGGCCGAGGCGGTTGGGTGCGACGCGGCGCGCTTTCAGGCACGCAGGCCTCCCGCTCCGTCGCGGCATTGACCTTCGCACTGTCGCTTGCCGGCTGTGCCGTCGGCCCCGATTATTCCCCCAACGCCGCCCCGGTGCCGACGCAATACAAGGAGCTCAAAGGCTGGAAAGCCGCGACGCCGCGCGACGGAGCCGATCGCGGCGATTGGTGGCGTTTTTATCACGATCCCAAGCTCGCCGTCCTGCTCAAGCAGGTTGAGATTTCCAACCAGACCGTCGCCGCCGCAGCCGCATCCTACGAGCAAGCGCGTGCGCTGGTCAGGGAGGCGCAGGCGGCGCTGTTTCCGATCGCAACGGCAAGTTACACCGCCACGCGCACGCACACGGGATCGAACGCCGGCGGCTTCGGCGGGGCGGGCGGCGGCGGTGGAGGCAACTTGACGGTCTTCACACCGCAGCTCGCCAGCACCTGGGACCTCGACGTCTGGGGCAAGGTGCGCCGGCAGATCGAGAGCAACACCTCGGCAGCGCAGGTGAGCGCTGCCGATCTCGACAACGCCAAGCTTTCGACGCAGGGGCAGCTTGCCCTCGCCTATTTCAATCTCCGCGCCGCCGACTCGCTCCACGACCTGCTCGAGCGCACGGTCAAAGAAGACAAGGAAACCCTGCGAATCACGCAGGATAAATTCAACGCCGGCTTTTGCCCCTCGCCCGGCGGCAGCAATTGCGTCTCGGAGGCGGAGCTTCGCTCGGCCCAGGCGCTGGTGCTCAACGCCGAAGCCCAAGCGATCAATGTCGGCGTGCAGCGCGCGCAATTCGAACACGCGATCGCCATACTGACCGGCAGGCCGCCGGCGGAGCTGACCATCGCTACCTACCTTCTCGGCAGCAACGTTCCGAAGATTCCGGTCGCCGTCCCCTCGACGTTGCTCGAACGGCGTCCTGACATTGCCGCGGCGGAACGCACGATGCAGGAGCAAAACGCGCTGATCGGCGTCGCGGTCGCCGCCTATTACCCGGATATCACCTTGTCCGGAATGCTGCAGTGGGTCGGCGCCACGCCGTTTCCGTTCAACGCCGCCAATGCGGTGTGGTCGCTCGGCGCCGCCGGCACGGAGACGCTGTTCGACGGCGGTCTGCGCGCTGCGCAGGTCGATGCCGCGCGCGCCGTTTATTGGCAGAGCGTCGCTAATTATCGGCAGACGGTGCTCACCGCCTTCCAGCAGGTGGAAGATCAGCTCGCCGCGCTCCGAATTCTCAAGCAGCAGCTCGGCAAGGAGCAGGCCGCGGTCAAGGCGCAGCGCGATGCGGTGCGCGTATTCATGAATCAGTATCGGGCGGGCAC
>Ga0210394_10001320_pt1 | contig 40696 bp, 38 predicted proteins | sample IncBWC12MmetaG_FD_160121 | JGI IMG/M metagenome (GOLD analysis project Ga0210394, IMG submission 160121) | Forest soil microbial communities from Barre Woods Harvard Forest LTER site, Petersham, Massachusetts, United States - Inc-BW-C-12-M | ecosystem: Environmental > Terrestrial > Soil >... | reverse complement strand
GCCTTGCAGTTTTAGATCGGCATACGCAAACCCGACGCAACCCGCGTGGGGTGTTCGAGAAACATCCCGGCTCAGGTGAGTGGTGGATTTGCTATTGGGACGCACAGGGGCGCAAACGTCGTGAGAAGGCCGGGACAAAAAGTAATGCGATTGACCTCTATCGTAAGCGCAAGAACGAGGCGCTCCAGGGGAAGAAGCTCCCTGAAAAGCTGCGGAGAGCGACCGTCACCTTCGCCGACATCGCGAAGGATGCATTGGCATACTCCAAGGCGCACAAGTCAACGTACGCCGACGACGAGCAACGCATGGAGCGCGTACTTGAACGGTTTCGCAATTATCCTGCCGATGCGATCACTCCTGCGGACATCGAAGGTTTCTTAGAAGAGGGCAGCGAGCTTCGCGAGAACCGTGGAAAGAATTGGAAGCCGTCCACGATCAATCACTACAGGTCATTACTTTCACTTACGTACAGGCTGGCCATTCGCAACGGCAAAGCTGCAAACAATCCAGCGCGCGCAACGCGGCACCGCAGGGAGGATAACAGCCGCGTTCGGTATATGTCCGCCGAAGAAGAGGACAAACTCAGGAAAGTGCTCGAACGGGATTGGCCAGCGCATCTCCCGGAATTTAACCTCGCATTACACACGGGCTTACGTCTGTCGGAGATGTATGCGCTTGATTGGCAGGATGTAGACTTAAATCATCGGTTTTTACTGGTTCGACGTGGCAAGAACGGCGAGAGCCGCTATGCTCGCCTAAACTCAGTGGCTCTCAAGGCTCTCAATGAATTAAGGAAACGAGGCGATGGTACGGGGCCGGTGATTCGCAACCTTACGGGTGATCCGCTGAGCGGCCCGCGTTATTGGTTTGAGAAAGCGATTGAGGACGCCGGGATCGCGGGTTTCCATTGGCATGATTTGAGGCACACGTTTGCGTCGCGTTTGGCAATGGCTGGTGCCGGCATTCGGGCAATTCAGGACGCGCTCGGCCACAAAAGTATAGCTATGACGGTGAGGTATTCACATCTCGCGCCAGACTTCCTGCTCAATGTCGTCGAGAAGTTGGTACCGCACGAAATTGAGGTCAGCACCGAGAAACTAACTGACACCACTGCTGACACCGACGGTATTCGGCCTGAAGCGACGCGAGCGCCCATGCCTAGTAACTCCCTTTCGTATAGAATGTTCTGAGCTTCAATAGGGGCGTAGCTCAGTGGTAGAGCAGCGGCCTTTTAAGCCGTTGGTCGTGGGTTCGACCCCCACCGCCCCTACCACCCTAACCGCCATTAGTTCAGGCGTTTGAAATGCTGGACGATCTCCGAGGGAAAATCGAGTTTGCACCAATACTGTGCAAATTGTGCGGGATTTGTGCGGGTCTCATTTCTTGCCCCTACCAACGACGCGCACAATGCGGCTATTTTTTCGTTCACGTTCAAGGGCATCTTGGACTTTTGCGAGGGCTTCACGAATGTCGTTCTCAGGGACGATCCTATAGTGCTTATACACACTAGCGGTCTTGTGTCCTGAGATCATCATGCCGACAACTTGGCTTACGCCGGTTCGATCAAGGTTGCGAACCGCGGACCGCCGCAGGTCATGAAAGAGAAGCCCGGTCATTTCAGCCTTAGTGCAAGCCGTTCCCCAGGCTTTGCGAAAGTCTGTGCCTCTCGAAAATCTCGAAATATCTGAGCGGATGGCGGTTATATTCCCTTCATAATTCTTCTCGGCGATGCTCATTTCTCTCACGACATTCCTCGCAACTTTGTCCTGCGAAGAACGAGGCCCCGCCGTCACCAAACAATCGAAGCAAATGCGCACTTGGAAAATGATCTGGCAACTCCGAAGGCTCGGCTATCGAATCGAACCACCAAATCCAGAACAATCCAGTCAAGCACAAAGGCAGTGATTTTCGACCCAGTAGGTGCTGCTGTCTGAGAAGCGTAGCTAGCACTCACCGGAGCTTAGAAAAGCAGTTTGAGGCCGAGCTGAATTTCACGCGCGGCCCCGGTTCCAAGCACAGGGTTCGTCGAGGCCACATCCGGTGTTGCGCAGCCGCAGCCGAAAAGCGAGGGAGCTTCAGGATCAGTATTTGCAAGCGGACCGCCGGGATTGGCGTAGATCGGATGATTGAGGATGTTAAAGAATTCGGCGCGGAACTGGGCCGTGAGGCGTTCCTTGAATTTCCAGTTCTTGAAGATGGAGAAATCCCAATCGGCAAAATGCGGGCCGTAGAAGAGGTTCCTAGCCATCGTGCCGAACTGACCGGGAGCCGGCGCAATCATAAACGAGCGGGCTCCGGGGCCTGCGACGTAGCAGCCAGTGTTGAAAAACCTGCCAGTGGGGTTGTTTGGGTTAGCAGGATTAAACGACCCGATTGCTGTAGCCTGCTGTACGCATTCCTGTGGCAGGCCGGGATTAATCACCTGTGTGCCGTTAGCAAGTGTGATGTTACCTGGATAAAAGGCAGGCGGGTTGAAGGTGGCGTTAAAGTCGCTGGGAGTGCCGTAGAAGTCCCAACGGTCCTGAAGCTCGTTTGTACCGCTGAGATCTGTGCTATCGGTTGGGGACCACGGCTGTCCGGTCTCGAAGACGATGGCCGAACTCAGGACCCAACCTTCGAGCAACTGGCCCGGGGACTTCTTTCCCGGAATGTTATAGGTGGGCGTGAAGCTGAAGTGATGGCGAACATCAAATTGCGAAGCGCCGTAGTCGCCCATGGGATTCAGGCTGTTCTGCGGGTTAACCACATGGAAGTCTCCACCCGGCAGGTCGTCCAAGGCGTGGCTATAGGTGTACCCGGCAATGAAGGAGAGATTGTGGAAGTTGCGTGCCGTCAGAGTAGCCTGTAGGGCATTGTAGTTGGAGACGGCCGTATCGGACATTTGATCGATGTACTGCAGATAGGGAAATTGCGAATAGAAGGGGAGATCGGTGATCGATTCGCATTGGCCGCAGGCAAGTTCCGCGGGCGAATTGGGGTTGATCTGGTTGATGTCCGTAATTGAGGTCAAACGGCTGCCGTGATTGCCGATGTAGTTGGCTTCGATGGATAGTCCGGGCGAGAACGCGTGCTGAATGCCCAAGTTCCAACTGGTGACACGAGGAGACGGCAGGTTGGGGGTGGTGAAGAGGACGCTGCACGGTGCCGGGTTCTTGGGAAGTCCGGGACCCGGCCGTAACCCGTTTCCGCAGACAAACCCGTTTGAAACGGAAGCTGGGAGAACAGGTACAGGGGCTAGATTCCAGTCGAGGTTCGATCCGGGAATCGAGACCGCTGCCGATCCGATACCGTTTCTGGGGTTTAGCGGTGCCTGGACCGTTCCGTTTGGCAGAACCGTGGCGAAAGCCGTGGGAATCGAGCTGATGCCGGGATTACTTCCGGGAAGGGACGTGTCGCCGACCAACTGCAGGTCGATGATCTCCGTGTAGTAAAAGCCAAAGCCAGCCCGGATAACGGTTGTGCCCTTTCCGGTAAGGTCATAGGCGATGCCAAGCCGCGGAGAGACGTCTTTGTAATCGGGATTATAAGGGTGGCTGATGTTCACACCCTGCTGCTCAAACCCCACTTGGGGGCTGAAACTGCCGATGAGGTTGTTTATCTCGGAGAGCGGAGTGTAGTACTCGTAACGGAGGCCCATGTTCACGGTCAGTTTCTTGGTAGCACGCCAGGAGTCTTCGAAGAAGCCGGAAAAGTTCCATTGACTGAAGGTACGATTGGCACTGCCCTCAAGTATCCTTCCACCTTGTTTCGGGTCAGGAGCCCCGGCCAGGAAAGACTCGAGCGGGTTGAGCGGCACCCCGTTTACTACTGCATTGCTCTTGAAACTAAATATGCCTCTACCGGCGTTGAATTGGGCGTCAAAAGCCGTGTAGTAGAGGGCCTCGCCTCCGAACTTAAAGGCATGCTTCCCATGCAGGAATGATACGTGATCGACGACATCGTAATCGTTCCCCGGACCGAAGGCCTTCGGCGAATTCGAGTCCCCGCCAAGCTGGGTAAATCCCGAAACCTCGATGGCCGGCAGACCCAACAAAAGTGGATTCGTGATGGCGGTATTGATGCCATCGCTGCTTGCCGGGGTCGTGTTGTCGGCTACGCTGAGTTGGCGGAGGTAACGGTTCCAGCCTACGCGGAGGTCGTTTACCCAAGTGGAATTCGGCGTCCAGGTCCAGCTCGTGGTCAGAAACTCGGCAGTCAGACCGCCTGTTTGGCGGAAGAAAGGCTGGGTGCGAACGGCATCCTCGCCAATGGCGTCACCTGTCCCGTAGAAATAGGAACCGGAGATGGTGTGGTGATCGTTGATGTGATAGTCGAGCTTCCCAATGCCATTATCGACGGAGATGACGTCCGGAAAGCCGTTGGAAAAGGCGCTGCTGGGTCCGGTGTTTGTCCCGTATAGTGGCAGCAGTCGCAGGCTTAGCGGGTTGAGCGGGATGTTCTTGCTGGCTAGAAACGCCGCGGCATCCGGAATGCTCTGGCTGGGATCTCCGATAGATGCGGATGTGGGTATCTGCTCCGGAAATGAATTACCCACGCTATAGGACTGCCGCTCGAAACCGGCGAAGTAGAAAAGCTTTTTCTTGACGATAGGCCCGCCAACTGTGGCTCCCCATTGTTCCAGCTCCACGGGCTGCGGTGCGGTGGTCGCCGGTGGATTAAGGAAATCCCTGGCGTCCCAGGCACCATCGCGGCCAAACGCATAGGCTGAGCCGTGGATGGTGTTCGTGCCGGACTTGAGGCCGACGTTAATCACGGCGCCGGGGCGACGACCGAATTCGGCGGGGGCATTGTTTTCGACGTTCAGTTCCTGGATAGCATCGATCGGCAGGATGGTGGCGGCGTCGCCAAATGGCAGTGTTGTGTTGGTGATGCTCTGGCCGGAAAAGGGATCGTTGCTATCGAGGCCTTCGAAGAAGTAATTGTTATCCTGTGGTTGAAGTCCGTTCGTCGAAGTGGTCAGCGTTCCGCCGCCTGGGGCGGCCACGACGCCGGGACGGAGCACCAACAAATTTTCAAAGTTGCGGCCGTTCAGGGGCAAATCGACAATCGCTTGCGCCTCGAGGGTTCCACTGACAACGGCACTGGTTGTATCCAACAGCGGAGGGGCCGAGGTCACTTCCACGGTCTGGGTGACCTGGCCCGGCACCAACTGAGCGTCGATGCGAGTATCCTGGCCGACTCCCACGGCAATGTTTTGCCGCTCGAAGGTCTGAAAGCCCATAGAGGTAGCGCGGACGCTATAGGTCCCCGGAAGCAGGTTGGGCGCGATATATTCGCCGGCCTGATCGGTCGTCAACGTGCGCGCGACGCTGGTTCCGGTGTTGGTTACCGTAACCATCGCTCCGGCGATGACACCGTCGCTTTGATCAGTAATCGTACCGAGAATGCGTCCCGTATTGACCTGAGCGAACAGCGGATTACAAACGAGACAAAGGCCCACGATTATGGTGGAAACGAGACAGGCTTTGCGGTTCAATTTTTGAACCCTGACAAAAAACGACAAAACACGTGCGGAATTCCGACGAACCATAAACACCCCCTAATAGATTCAATGCACATCCCTGGCACAACGTTAAAGGAACCCGTGACAGTAAGCATCTGCACTTCCAGCCACGGACTTCGAGAAAAGGCTCCGACCTCAGAAAGGGCCCGGGATTCCACATTCGACTCGCCCTTCATTCCTTTGTGACCCAGCCCGCAAAGATGCGAGCATTGAAATGGATATGTGATGTGAAAGGCCTCGATCTTGAGTCTCTGGTCGTGGTCGACCGCCGGATTCTGGGGGAAATCAGTTCGGTACTTTCACTCCGCTCAGGATGCCGCCAAGATGTCCCGTAAGCGCAACAACCAGGACAGCAATGAGCGCGAGTGCCCAGTACCCAAGGCTTAGATTGTCGTCCTCAGGTCGTTCTCGTCGTGTTCGCCACCAGGTGAGCAACCAAATCAACACGGCCGAGGAGGCGCCCAGACTCAAATGCAACCGCAGGTTTCCCCGAAGTCTCTGGCCCTCCAGTTGCAATTGCCATGCAAGCAAGCCCGTGCCAACGGCTGCCAGAGCCGTTACTGCTGCTGCGGTCAGGTTGTAGTAAGCGGCTCTGGCAAGAGAGCGGCTGTTTTTCCAAACTGCCAGCAGATCGAAAGCAACGCTGGAGGTAAACAGCGCGATCGGGAAATGAATCAGAATGACGTGTTGCGCATGTTTTGCCAGGAGCGCCGATTTCAAATCAAAAGGATTTATGGACATGTTCAGCTCACTTGACCACGACCTTGGCTATCATCTTTGGATGGACGGAACAGAAGTAGTTGTAAGTACCGGGTTTGGTAAAGGTGTAGGAGAACTTGTCATCGGTATCCAAAGCTTTCGATTTGAATAGCTTGTCGTCGCTGACAACGGTGTGAGGGACGTCGTCGTTATTCGTCCAGGTGACGGTTGCGCCGGTGGCAACGGTTAAAGTCGCCGGCCCGAAACTGAAGTTATCGATCTTGACCGCAGCTGGTCCCATTTGATCTGCGGCCTTGACCGTCAACCCAGGTCGAGTCGAGACACCAACCGCACCCACAACAGTCAGTACGGCTCCTAAAATCCATTTCTTGTTCTGCATTTCCTTTTCCTCCTTTGTGATGGACATTCCAAAGAGTTGACTGCTGGTGCAGATTTCCTGGGCAACGACTTAGGCAAGTGTGGAATCCACAATCGCCAGGCTGTGCTTGCCCTGCACAAAGTTCACATCCGTAATGCCAAGCACTTGGCGGAGCTTGTCGTCCGGCACTTTCATCGGGCCTGGCGAATCCGCCTGCCCGGGCTGAGGCTGCGGAAACGCCGTCGAAGCGGCGGTGTGAAAGGTGATGTTCCCTTCAATCTTTTGCATGGTCTGGTGAATGTGGCCATTCAAGACCGTTACGGAGCCAAATCGCTTCAGGGAGGAAAGCGCCTGCTCACTATCGTCGGTGCCCCATCCCCATTGCGGATAAACTGCCCAAAGCGGGATATGCGCGAAAACGACAATCGGTGTACTGCTCTTCAGGGTGGCCACGTCTTTTTCCAGCCAGGCGAGCTGGTCGGACCCGAGGTTGCCCAGGCCACCGGCTTTGAGGTTCATCACATTCACCAAACCGATGAAATGCGCGCCGTTCTTATCGAAGCTGTACCAGCCATCGCCCATCGCATTCCGGCCGAAGCGTTTGCGAAACATGTCGCCGTTGTCGTTCAACACGTCATGCTCGCCGGGGACGTAAAAGATCTCGTTCGTCTTCAGGCTCTTGAGCGATTCCGCAAGCGTGTCGAACTCTTCCGGCTTCGAAAGGTGAGTCAGGTCGCCGGTGTGCAAGACGAACGAAGGAGGCGTCGGAAGCGCATTCACTTTGGCAATCGCTTCGCGCAGAGTGGCGGTCACATCCGTGTTGGCCGCCTTGTTAAAGCCGATATGGCTGTCGCTGATCTGGACAAAACTGAGGTCGCCTTTGAGATCGCCAATCTTCTGGCGCATGACGTCGCTCAGAGCGAAGGATTTCAGAACGCCACCCTGAAGCACGCACAGCGATCCTGTACCGGCCCAGGCCATGCATTTCAAAAAGCCCCGACGGTCGATGCCGTCTTTGTTCAGGTTTTTCTTAATGTAATCCGACATGATGCGATTCCCCTCCTGTCGGCACGTTTGTGCGAGGACTGCTTTTTGTGCCGTCACAGGGGAGGACGCGGCTCAACCCGAAAATATTCCCCTAGGAGGCAAGAAATTTGCGTCGAATTACCGGTCGCGCAGGCGGCTGCGGTGAAACGACATGAGCAGTAGAGGGAGAGCCGTCGTTGTAGTCTTCAGCAGAGGCGTTGGAGGTCCTGGAAGAAGGGTCTTCCCTTTCGAGAGTCTCGGATTGCTGAGTTGAGGGCTGCCATCAATTTGGACAAAAGCCAACCGGATCTCAAGGCATGAAGAGGCGCGCGAGATCGCGAAGTTCTGCGGTATTCAGATCCGAAACCGCGTGGAACTCAAATTCATTCTTTGTCCACGAAACGACGTTGTATCCGTTGATCGTCTGGGTGCTTATCGCGGAGCCCTCCTTACCCTGAGCGGGGCAGACGTAAACGTTAATGATGTGCAGTGCCCGATGGTAGATGAGTACCCCAACCTTGCGATTCTCGAGGTAATCGAGACGGCCGCCAGCAAGCGGGTACCCCTCTGCAGCGAAGTCCTGTACGGGCGGCGCAAAGTCCAGTTTGCCTTCAAACCACGGTTTCACCGTGTGCTGATCGGTGGAGACGACATCCATCAGGTGATCGGCCATCAGTGAGCGAATGTGACTAACGACGACCTCCTGAGCGGGCGAAGGACTCGCGGGGTGCATCGGGAGAAAGGAAATCAGTAGCACGGCCGTTGCGAATGCGGCGCCAGCCACGGCCCAGATCGACCCGTGAAACCAAGGCGTTTTTTGAGTTTGAGCTTCAGGTAGCAGCTTGCGAAGCTTGCCTTCGAGGTGTGCCGGTGCCTGGTGATACAATTCCGACCCCTGCATCGCCATTCGAATGCCTTTCCAGCTTTGAACTTCCGAGGCACATTCGGGACACGACGCAAGGTGAGCTTCGACTTCGAGAGTGCGCTCAAAGCCGAGCTCGCCGTCGAGATATGCCTCCAGCAAATGTCGGTGAATTGTGCAGTCCACTGTCAGGCCTCCCTTCCCGGGGCAGTACCTAGTTGATTGCGCAATCGCTGGCGCGCTCGAGATAGGCTCGACATCACGGTTCCCATGGCCACGCCGGTTACCTCCGAGATTTCCTTATAAGAAAGTCCTTCGATTTCGCGCAATACCAGCACTTCTCTGAATGTAAGTGGAAGCTCCTCAAGAGCTTTTTTCACGCGCTCACTTTCGGCCCGTGAGAGCAGTTTCACTTCCGCATTCTCGCTCGCGCTCACATCGCTGTGTATCGTCTCGTCAAACTCGTCAGTCAGTTGTGCGGGACGATTCTTCCTCACCCAGGAATAGCTCGTATTGCGCACGATCTTCAAAAGCCACGCCCGGCCGTCCCCGCCACGAAACCCTTCAAAGAAACGCAGCGCTCGGAGAAATGCCTCCTGTACTATATCCTCGGCATCGCTGGGGTTGCCGATCAGCCAGCGCGCGAGATTATAGGCCGCGTCAAGATGCGGCAGTACCAACTGCTCGAACCGTTCTGGCATCTGCCCCGGTGCTCCCATCGCTGTGGAGTTTGGGCACTCAGTAGCAAGACTCCGGGGCTAGGGCTTTTATTCCCCAAACCTTCCTGCTCACAGCTTGAAAAGGTGGTCGCACAACGGGGACGGCTACGACGCTCGGCCCGGTACGTCCCGACCCCGATTAGCAGGACAAACAACCAAAGCGCCAGTTCGACCCGCATCCACAATTTCCACCGGCGGAAACGCCACGCCTTCGGAACAATGTTAGTCCCCGCGACGAGAAGGATATAAAGGCCAAGTAGCTCGGTCACCCCGCCAAGGGTTCCATGAAGCGCGGCTACACTGTAATGTAGCCTCGCGAAGTGTTTGGGAAGGCCGGGCAATACTTGGAAAGAGAATGACGGCCACATGAATAAACCAATTACGAAAAGGTTCAAAAGCAACACCGTCGTCTGACAGATTCCATGCATCGCATAACGCTTAGCGCGGGCAAGGAAAACGCCCGCGATCAAGGAAACTCCCATTACGATTTCAATGAGCAGTGTTATGTCTGCGGCGAACCCTGCTTGCGTACCGAGAAAACCTTTCAATTTGGCGCTCCTCAGCAGCCCATTTCTTCGTTTTCTAGACTCCTCGTCTTCAAGATCTATTCCACACTGTGGCATTCAATTTGGGATGCGAGAGCTGTTCTTCTTCAAAAAAAGATCACACAAATGCGTGACTGCACGGGAAAACTGCTAAATGCTCGACATAACCTGTGGCATGCGGTCGGCCTTCAATTTGGCGTACGGTTTAAGACCTTAACAACACTTCTCCAGGAATAATTTCCCTTCTCCAGAAGTCATGGAACTGCGAGGCTGCGGCAGTACTTGGCAAAGGCTAGCCGCGAGACCCAATCGAGGTGTCGGCAAATGGCGAGTTGGAAGATGATCTTGAAGGCTCGAAAAGACCTCTGTAAGGGGACTTGTGGGTTTTGCTTTGAAAAGCCACCCTCATTCGAATTCCGACCGGGGCAGTTTGCAAACTTTGTGATTGCAGCGGCGATTACCGATCCAGTTGGCGGTACGCGCACACTTTCGATTGCTAGCGCGCCTCATGAGGCAGACCTGACGATCGCAACTCGAATGCGTGATACAGGATTCAAAAGAGCTTTGAGTGCGCTACCGATAGGCTCGGAGGTGGACGTTCAAGGGCCTTTTGGTGATTTCACGTTGCTCCAAGGAACAGAACGGCCGGCAGTTTTTCTCGCTGGCGGGATTGGGATTACACCATTCCGGAGCATGATTCGGCACGCGATCCAAACGCAAAGCCAGCAAAGGATCTTTCTCTTCTATTCCGTTCGAGACTTGGGGGAAGCGGCATTTTTGGCGGAGCTGCAAGAAGCCGACCAGTTCAATTCGCATTTTAAACTAGTTCTGACGGTAACCCGTTCAGCTGAAATGAAACCTGGCTGGCAAGGTGAAACCGGATACATCACCGAAGCGATGCTCAGAAGATCGCTCCCGGATTTGCAAGTGCCAAAATTCTATATTGCGGGTCCTCCAGCGATGGTGACCTCGATGAGCCGCATGCTAACTGCCGCACGAGCCCCCGACGAGCACATTCGTATAGAAGAGTTCGCAGGTTACTAAAGCGTGGCGAATCAGTTTTTGGAGAAGGTAATTGTTAGCGATTACCCGGCAGCCGTAGGCACGGGCAGAATACTCGACCTGACAAACCAGTCCAGTCACTTTGGAGCGATTTGTGCGGTTTGTCTCGTTTCACAAGACAATTTGAATCCGCCGGGAATAAAAGTCATCCGACCGTAGTCTTCATGTTGCAAGGCGATCAAGTAAGGTCCGGATCTCTAAAGGAGAGGCAACATGAAAGGCTGGTGAGCGGCTTTTATTCTGATCACGGCGTTGTCCACGAGCGTCGCCGCTCAGGAGTTCCGCGGTCTGGGGTACGAAGCTCCCGATTTCAAGCTGAGCCCCCTGCATACGAGCGCCCTCAGCTTTACCTACGAACCCGCGTTTGCCGTCGCTTATCGCTTTTAAGTTGCGTCCCGAAGTTGTAGCCAGTCTGCATTCCTGCGCTGCAACTTTCTTTTTCGGATCCGCAGTCGGAAGGATCGGGCGAGACGTAAAGAGTTTGCCTCATTTTAGTGGAATCAGATTGTGAGAGTTGTTGACGTCGGTGCGACAAGCGGCCGGCCACTGCAAGGCATGCTGATCCTGACGCTCTGACGAGCAATGAAGTGAAATACGACGTTCTAATTCAGAGAATATAAAGGAGAAACATGAAGCAACCGACAAACCTCAATAAGAGCTGTGGAACTCGGCGGTCATTTTTGAAGAAAGGAGCCATCGGAGCAGGAGCAGCGGCCATGGCGGCAGGCCTGCTTCCTGGAAGGTTTGCCTTTGCGCAAGCGGTAGATGATGGCGCGCCGATCACCAAAGGCGACATCGCCATACTGACATTCCTAAGTGCGCTCGAACAGGTAGAAGCCGACCTCTGGATTCAATACGCGGAGCTGGGCGGCCCGACAAATGCGGTCCCCGGCGCTCAAGGTCTTTCCGGGATTGATCTGCAGCTCAATGGCAAACAGATTCTCACTGGACTCGCTCCCGATTACGTTATCGCGCTTCAGGTGCTCGACGGCGACATGCCCCAGTACATCGCCGACAACACCGACGACGAGATCAGCCATCATCGATTTCTCAACAATTATTTGGCATCGAAGGGTGCGCAGCCGATCGATCTAAGCCAGTTTGCAATTTTGCCACCCAGCCGCGTAACCGGCGTGCCGCAAAACGGGAGGCTCACCAATCTGAAGCAGTTAAAGGTGGACACGAAGTGGTGGACGCGGTACCGCAGCGATGCACAAAATCCCGACTTCGGAGGTTCGTTTGAGAATGCGGTCCCGGACTTGGCGAAGGGACAGCATCCGGCCATTCCCCTAAGCAATGACGATCTTGTATTGAATGCGGACGGGACGCCATCGACCCACCTACAGGCGATCGCTAGCACGGCGGGATTTCACTTTGGCTTCATCGAACAAGGCGGCAGCAGCCTCTATCCGGCTCTTGCACAAAAGGTTACGAATCTGGAAGTGCTCAGAGTCCTCCTGAGCATCGGCGGGTCAGAGATCATGCACTTTCAGGTTTGGCACGACAAGGCTGCACCTAAACTCACTGACGGTGACCTTTCATTCCCAGATCTGAACAGTGGCAACGATCCGAACACTGGCGCTTCGGGCGCCGCCGATGAGTTCCAGACCAATCTGATCATGCCCGAGCCAACGTTGTTTCTTAGCAAGAAGCTCGGTCCCGTGTCCATCATCCGCCCAACATCCACAGAACAAGGCGGCGCTGTGGCCTCCGTCGTCAGCTTTGTCCAAGACGGACTATTCCTCGACCCGGCAACAAACAGAAATACAGGGATCGTGGACGTGCTCATGCGCTTGGCAGAGGAGGCAGACCAAGTCACGCGCCGGGTCTGAGAGAGAAAGTAAACGGACCCCAATCCCTCTTACCTAAAACATAACCTGTATCAACGCATCGTCGGTCGCAGTGCAGCGGCGCGGATCAGGCATGGTGTTCGCGTGGCCCTGATCCGCTTCATTGCGCGTGTTGTTCTGTTCATGCTTGTTTTCGTACCCATCACTCAGTCGTATGGCGTTTCACTGGATGCGCAGCGACAGGATTCGGGAAATTCCGCACCGCAGCCAGTTAACGTCGTTATCCAGTGGAACAGAACCCTTCTTGCAATTGTGCGCACACCGGGAGCACAACCCGCCACAATCCACCCGACGCGCAGTTTCGCAATGATGCACGCGGCGATCTATGACGCTGTCAACGCCATCGATCGGACGCACAAACCTTACTTGATTCGTCTCAGCGGCGTGCTCCGATCCGCTTCTCAGGATGCGGCAGCCGCTGCTGCCGCTCACGACGTCCTTGTAGCGCTGTATCCGAATTTCCAATCAACACTCGATAGCCAACTTCAAACGTCGCTCGCGCCAATTCCCGAAGGAGCCGATAAGTCGGTCGGACTGCAGGTAGGCAAAACGGTTGCCGCTCAAATTTTGGCCCTCCGCAAAGACGATGGATCCGATGCTCAACCGATTCTCTATGTCTTTGGAACTGCACCCGGGGATTACCAATCCACGCCACCCAATTTCCCCAAGCAACCGCAGTTCACTCATTGGTCCCACGTGACCCCGTTTGCCTTGGAACGCGCAAGCCAGTTCAGGCCTGGGCCTCCTCCGGCGCTAACCAGTGACACGTACAGCGATGAATTTAACGAAGTGAAAACGCTTGGAATCGCAAATGGAACTGCAAGCACACCTGATCAGGCGCTCACGGGACGGTTTTGGAATGGGGCGATTCAGAACTATTGGAACGAAATCAGCCAGACGGCAGCTCCCGCGCATAACCTGACGACGGCAGAGAGTGCAAGGCTCTTTGCGCTGCTCAACCTGGCGTTGGCCGATGACATGATCGCTTTCTACGACGCCAAATACTTTTACAATTTCTGGCGGCCCGTCACCGCAATACGTTCTGCGGCAACCGACGACAATCCTGATACTGCGGCAGACCCGAATTGGCTTCCAGAGGTCGGCAACACCACGCCTGACCCGTCCTACCCAGGAGCACACGCTGTCATCAGCGCCAGTGGGGCCGCCGTGCTGATTTCCTTCTTTGGTAGAGATCGTTTCGAGTTTGCCGTCACTTCTGAAGTCATGCCGGGCGTGCAGCGTTCCTTCAACCGAATTTCGGACGCGGAAGAAGAGGCGACCTTGAGCCGAATTTTTGCGGGGGTCCATTTTCGGACCGATCTCACAGTTGGCAACCGGTTGGGAGCTGAAATAGCGGATTTTGTTGTAGACAACTTCTTGACTCCCGTTAACGACAGTGACAATTCCGACGAGCACAAATGATCCTTACCATCATCGATTTGGGCGCTTCGATTAGGCTCAAGCCGACCAAAAGCGCATTGAGGCTCTGCGCCAATTAACCGGAGGACCAACTAGCTTCCGCTTCTTTATTTCACCGAACCTTTTTGCGCAACCGATGACTGCAAAGAAGAAAAAGGACGAGCAGAAGCCAACCAGAGTTGATTCGCGCTTTCAGCGTGTCGTGAAGGGCCATCGAAACTTTCTCAGGTTACGCAGGAAAGCAGAAAGGGCTTCGGCTCCGGTGCCATTAAGGCGAACGGTAAGATCTTCGCGATGATGTCTTCCAAGGCCATTTTAAGCTCCCCAGTCAGCGCGTCAGTCAACTCCTGAGCACTGGCAAGTGTGAGCCCTGGCACGGAAGTCTCATGAAGGAACGGGCAGTAGTTGCCGGGGAAGCTAAGTGGACCGAGCTTGGTAGGGAGGCGTACGACTTCGTGGCTTCACAAGGAGAGGCGTGACAAGTGCTTTTCACTTGGCTCATAAATTGGTAAAGCCAAAATAGCGTAGGCTACTCGGCCTTTTTCCTGCGTTCTGCCCAACGGCGCTTCATGAGCTGCGACAATCTCTTCCTGCCAGCCGGTGTCAGGCGGCTTCGGCCCTTGCGAACTGAGGGCGCGTGATGGACCGATGCAGCCCTGCGACGTGCTGCGCTGTTCGTATGATTTGAACTGCCCTCAAGGATTGTAATAGCTCGACTAATTCGGTCTCGCTCTGACTTCAACTCTGAAACAATACTTCGAATGTCCATGATGAGCTTCCCTATTCTAAGATGGCTTCTTTCTACATAATACGCGAATTAGCCGCCTTCGTCCTGGAGGTGAGCAATAAAACGAGCGACATACTCCTCTTGATTACAGTCGGCACCGGACTTACGGGAGTCGGGTGTGCGGTAGTTATTTTATGGACCCGCATTGTCCGACACGATTGGCCGGATCAGGTTGTGGTCTTCAGCACGACAATTGGTTTGCTTGGAATTGCGGTCCTAAGTGTTCTCGTCTACCTGATTCTGGAGCATTGAGTTCAAGGCCTGTGGAAGACTTTGTGCACAACTTCAGGCCAGAACTCCTGCATGATATTCACTGGAACTGTGAGAGCAATCTGCTCTGTGCTGTTTGTCAGGGTGTAACGCGCTCCGGCGTATTTGCCCGGAAGCCACAGGCTAGAAATCGCCGTCGCTGCATAGGATGCGGCGAGATCGGCAACATTCGGGGTGGGATGTCCTTGGCTATTGAAAGTCAGAAAGCTGTACTGCAGCGCATGCAGAGCGCGCTGTTTACTCCGACGGTCCTTGCTTGCCACATAGCGAACGTCCTCGTGCAGAAGCGCCGCCAGCGGGGCTTGAACCGTGCCCTGAACGACGGCAGTTGCCGTTCGCGAGGCGACCCGTAGGCCGTATCCGTGAAACCCGCCTCCCCATTGCGGGGGCGAGTCCGTGGATTGATCGAGAACCAACGCCGTAAAAACGGGCCCGAAATACGCACCGATGGAAAAGTAGTTTTGCTTCCAATAGAGTTTCCAGCGCTCTCTTCCCGTAAGAGCTCGATAATTCACCGTTGGGGTGGAAACGAGGCCCGTTACTGGATTAACGGCCAGGCGCGCCTTCTCGCTACTTCCTTTGGGCGGTTGAGGAGTGGTCGATAGCAGATTGCAATTTTCCAATCCGTTCTGACAAGCCGTCACGTCACCCTGTTGCGCATCCAGTGTTCGCCATCCGAGAGCGGGGTGCGACGCTTGCCCCCATGACGCTGCCGCAGTCACCGAGGTAACGATGGTTACGATCACCACATTGGCAACCCAACCCCACACTCTTATCTGAATTGGCCCGATTTTTAATTTCATGGCCAGACGTGCTGCACAGGCTCATGTCCGTTTTGCTCCGTGGTCCGCGCTCTTTGCGACGGTCACTAAGATGTAGGCTAGAACGGACTTTCGGCGAAACTTCAATCATGGGCTTGCGGCAAACGGATCTTCCTCCATGGAATTGGCCATAGCCTTAAATACCTCCATACTTGCGTCAGTTACCTTCCATTGCCCACCAGCCCATGCTCACGTGCGATGCGGCTGATCCGTTCTTTCACGGCGGCGAACGCGGCATCTGCCTGTGACGTCATCTGCTCTTCTGCGCGGAGGAATCACACATTCACAACGCGCAGGTTTTGAAATTAACCGCCAATTTACGGCTGACGCATAACACATCGGAAGGCAGGGCGCGGCCCTACCTTCCGCACGAATTACCGCTACCAGAGGACTTTGATAGCGAACTGAATCTCCCGCGCCGGCCCCACAGAGTCGAGCTGCCCGAAGCTTCCGATCGGGGCCCCAGAGCCGTCGAACGGCTGCAGGTTGTCGACCGGAGCAGTGAAGTTTGCACGATTTAATATGTTGAAGAAGTCGGCTCGGAATTGAATATCAAAGCTCTCTGAGACTTTGGAGATCTTGGTGTCCTTGAGCATGGAGTAATCGATGTTGAACAATCCAGGTCCGATGACCGTGTTGCGCCCCAGATTGCCGAGCAGATTGATACACGTAAGAGGATTGGGCGCGGGAAGATTCGGATTGGCATTCTGATAACGCGTAAAGAAACCCTGGTCACAATTCGCGTTTGCGAAAGCTTGGTTGGGCGCAAGAGCATTGGTGAAGCAATTCGGGTTGATGTATTGGAGATTGCCGGTGCGCCCCGACGATGGATTGACCAGTGAGCAACCGGGAATGACATTCGGTATGGCGATCGGTTCGCTGTTGCCCTGCCCCAGCAAGTCTCCGCCGGCACTGATCGGCCAGAGAGGAGTGCCGTCGCTCAGCGAAGCGATCGCGGCCACTTCCCATCCTCGGGCAATCCAACCAAGAGGTCCGCGTAACTTGGCGGGTGTGGGCACTTGCCACAGGGCATTAATCACCAAATTGCGTCCGACGTTGAAGTCCGATAGCCCCTTGATGATTCCCGGATCCCACCACGGAACCGTGGGACTGACGTCACCCGCGAAATTGTCGCCCGCAAAGCTTCCGGACGATGTGTCTTCGGTCTTACTCCAGGTAAACGCGCCTTGCACTTGGAACCCGTGGCTCATTTGCTTGACGACGTTCACTTCGAGAGCGTCGTACCACGATCTACTTTGCCAAACCGTCGTCTGAATTAATCCGGCGGCGCTGATATTCGGATTTATCTTTGCCGAACACTCCGAAACACATGCGGGGCCGCCCGGGATACCGCTGCCGACCGGGTTTGGAAATATCCAGCCCGCCGAACTCAACGTTGGAAATACCGTGTTGAGATCGTCCAATTGGAATGGGTTGTGGTATCCGCGGGAACCCGCGTAGGCGACCGTCACCGCGATATTCCCTGGCAATTGCCGCTGGACGTTGAGGTTCCATTGATAGATGTAATTGCGCGGGGGGTTGGGTTGGACAAAATTCCACGCCTGATTCGCAATCGGCGGGTTGGTCAGTGCCGCAGTGGCGGTGGGCCCATGTGGGAAGTCTCCCACGGCCACACACGCCTGTCCGTTGGCAAAGGCGCAACCTGTAGCTTGAGAGGCGACGTGGAATGGAGATGTTTGCGCATTGTTTATGGCCAGCTCATAGGGAAGAGGAAGCGCGTCGAATATTCCGAAGCCTCCGCGAACCGCGGTCTTTCCGTTGTGGAACGGGTCCCAGGCAAAGCCGATCCGTGGCTCGAAGTTTTTGGTGGTCGGGTTCTTCGTAAAGAAGGCGTGGTTGAACGGACCCGTGGCCGGATTGGTGCCGGGCGTCGGCAGGTTTTGAACCAAGCCCTGAGCCTCAGTCGGAATCGTTTCGAATTCGTAACGCAAACCCAAGTTCACGGTCAGGTTCGAACGAACTTTCCAGTCGTCCTGAAAATACACGCCCGGGACCGTCGTCAGAATTTCGTGGGTCTGTATATTCGCAGGGTTGATGGGTCCGACCACTGTCCGGGGACTGTTCTCGAGCAATAGCGCCAAGCTGTTGAAAGTGGCGCTGCCGTCCTCGATGAACGGGGCGAAAAGATCTTCGCGATATCGAATGAAACTGGCTCCAAACTTCAGATTGTGGTTCCGTACGGTACGCGCGACGTCGTCGTACACCTGATAAGTCTGGTTTGTGTAGTTCTGAACAGATTCTCCGTTGAGGCCCCCTGTGAATGTAGTGAGGTCCGGCTCGATGATCCTTGGCGCAAAGGAACCGGAAAAGATCCCAAAGGTCGGGTCAGCCGCCGCCGGATTGATGGCACTGAATGTTGACTCGCCGAATGCAAACGTCCGGTTATATCCAAACCGAAGAATGTTGACCATGTTCGAGCCAAACGTATGCGTCTCCTCCAGGGAGCCGCCTTGCCGCCCGACTTCGAATCCGGTCAATACGTTGTTCGTGGCATCAGGCTGGCTGAAGAGCGAGTGGTCAAAATAGTAGTTCACGTTCAAGCTGTCTTTCTCCGAGATCTTGATGTCACCTCTGCCGGTGCCATAATTCTCGGGCACCACTTGCTGGCCCGCAAAAGCAAAGAATCCCGTATCGCCGTTGCCAATCAATCCGGCGTTGGGCTGTTGATAGAACGTGAGGAACCTTGCAATCTGATTGTTAACGCAAGTGTTCGAAACACCTGGGTCCAATATCGAGGATCCAAGCGGGCACGAAGTCACCACGGGCGCGCCATTATTCAAGATACCGAGGCGGGCATTGGCGGAAGGCACTTTGGCCTCGTGGGTGATGCCCTGGCTCTGACGAAGGCCTTCGTAGTCGCCAAAAATGTAGATTTTGTCCTTCAGAATCGGCCCTCCCGCGGACCCTCCGAATTGGTTGCGAATAAAGTTCGGCTTCGCGGTGCCCGTCGAGTTGTCAATGAAAGTTGCCGCGTCCACCGCGCTATTGCGTGCGAACTCATAGGCGCTTCCATGGAACACATTGGCTCCGGACTTCGTGACCGCGTTGATTACGCCGCCCGAAGTGAAGCCATACTCCGCCGAATAGTTGTTGGTCAGGACCGAAAACTCCTGAATGGCGTCCACACCGAGGTTCTGGCCGAGTACGCTTCCCGGTCCCGCATTCGAGTAGTCGTTGATGATAAGACCGTTCAGGCGATAGGTGTTCTGCGTAGGGCGATTGCCGTCGATGCTCAACTGCAGGCCCAAACCCCGAGCGTGAGCGCCCACTTGCGTTACTACTTCCTGGGTTCGAACGGAAACGACGCCGGGTTGAAGTGTGGCCAGGGAGGCCCAATCGCGGCCGTTCAACGGCAACTCCACGATCTGGTCGGCGACAACGTTGTTGCTTATGGTTGAGTTCGTCGTCTCAACGATCGGAGCCGCACCACTGACGCGAACCACCTGCTGAACTTGCCCAACGGTCAAAGCAAGACTCATTTCTTGCTTGGCGCCGACCGTAAGGGTCAACTTGACGACCGACGTGCTGAAGCCCGCAGCGGATACCGATACCTCATAATCGGACGGATTGAGATTCGGTATGCTGTATGCGCCAGTGGCGTTTGTGGTCGTGTCAGTGGATATTCCTGTGGCGACGTTTCTGGCTGAGATATTCGCGTTTGGAATCGCTCCGCCCTGAGCGTCCGTGATGGTGCCAGACAGTGTCGCGCCGGTTACTTGTGCTCGCATAGGAACGGAAGAAACGACAGCGAGGCAAAAAATCCACGCAAACAAGAAATTTCTGAAGACCCTCGAATTCATTGAGGCACGACCTTTCCTTTTCTTTATTCGCTACTTGAAACACCCCTAAGGTTCTAAAAACATACGAATCGATTTCTTAGCCATACGCAAGCTGCCGTGCATTCGTATAGACACACCGATTCGGCGAAATATTCCCGAGCCGTTCGATTAATTCCCATCCGCTCGCGCATCCTTCTAACAAATTTTTAACAATCGGCCGGGAATAACGCCGTGGGAACGGGAGTCTTATCTGCGTGAGTCTGCTTTTGTCTTGTGCGGCCCGGTCTGAATCGGCTCGAACAAATTCAAATCTGTCCCTGAGGTGGTTACGCCCATGAAGAGCAAGTACATTTCTATTCTCATCCTGCTCCTCGCAGTGGTAGCTATGGACATCGCAGTGATTGCGAGCGAGGACGCCACAGAAGCACCCGCCGGCTTTGATACGCCCACGCTCGCGCAAAATCCCGGATCACAGAGCATCAGCAACGGCATCGCTCAGCCTGCCGGCGATACTTATGCCCTCGACCAAACGAAATTTGAGCAAGACCACGATGCCGGCACCGGATTGGGACCGGTATTCAACGCCAGAGCGTGTGTGGATTGTCACCAAAACCCGGTAAGCGGCGGTTCCAGCCAGTTCACGGAGATCCGCGCCGGGCACCTGGATAAGGACGGGAATTTTGTGGCTGCGACGGTACCCATTAACGATGGCAGAAGCACCATTGCCAACCGCTCTATCATCAATGACCGCGCTCTCATTCCACAGGCGCAAGAGCACATACCTGACACGGAAAACATCCGCGCTTTACGAGCCGCTCTCAACACTTTGGGGGACGGCTTCGTCGAGGCTATTGACGACAGCACTCTGAGGGCCATCGGTCAGCGTCAGAGCGAACTCAGTAACGGCAGAATTCACGGTGAAGCCGTCGAAGTTCCTGTTCTGGAAGCACCGGGACAATCGCGCATCGGTCGTTTTGGCTGGAAAGATCAGCACAGCAGTCTGCTTTCCTTCATCGGCGATGCCTATCTGAATGAAATGGGGGTGACGAACCGTCTGCGTCCCAAGGACGTCACCACGATTGGCAAAATTACTCCCGATCCCGAAGATACACCTGACAATCTTGGCCTAGCAGATATCGACCATTTCGCTCAATTCATCCGAGGCACGAAGGTTCCACCGCGCGACGCGGCTCTCGCTGCAACGCCCGTTTCCCAAGCGGGCGAAAAGATCTTTGAAACGATCGGCTGCGCCACTTGCCACGTCAGCGCCATCGTCACTGCTCCTCCGGGAACCTCCATCAACGGCGGAGCATTCACGGTACCGGAGGCCCTTGGCAACAAGGTCATTCATCCTTACGGCGATTTTCTCCTCCACGATATCGGAACCGGCGATGGCATCGTCCAGAATCCTCCCGAAGATACGGCCAATAAACTGCGCACTGTGCCGCTCTGGGGATTGCGCACGCATCCACGGCATATGCACGATCTCAAGTCGTTGACGTTGAAAGACGCCATCGAGCGCCACGGCGGTGAAGCCGAGCAGGAAAGGGATCACTTCCGCGGCCTGAGTCCGGAGGAGAAGCAAGCCCTTTTCACATTCCTAAACTCGCTCTAGCGCGAACCGACGGGATGTGATTTCGAAATGAGTTGTCCCGCGAGGCGAGAGCGGCCTCGGCACATGAAATTCGCTGAAGTTCGGCTTTCAAAATAACTGACTGGAGCCGCTAATTATTCCCAGGGTTCGGAATAAGTCTGATCATCGGAATATATTCATCGAGTTTTACGTCCTCAGTTATGAAAAAACCAATGCCTTCGGGCGCTAGCCGGTATCCATAGCCCGGGGACTTTAGGCCGAGCGGTGTGCAGAGGAGAGCTTGGTGGGGAAATGACCAATACGAGCAAGATATCAACCAAAACACAAACATCAGCGCTAGATGGGACCTTAGACGATAAAAGCGGTGTCGAGGTTCTTCTTGCAGGTGATGGCCGCCACGCGTTTTCCTTGTCTCAACGACATCTGGAAAGGAGAGGCTGCCGGTGCCATTTTACCAAGTCGCAGAGAGGACTTAAGGATCTCGTGAACCAGAAGAAATTCGATATTGTGCTTACCATGCTTCGGATCGAGGGCAGCAGCATTGATTGGCTGGGCGCTGCGCTGTCGGGTTCGCGTGCTTCTTTGTTCTATATGCTGCCTGTGGAAGTGGGCTGCTGGTGGGTGCCCGTCTTGAGGGTTGGGTTAGACTGTTTGGGCTCTCCTGCTTTGCGCCATGGCGAGTTTTTTGACGCCCTCAATGTAATCGTCGATGAGATTAGGGCGGCCGCGGCAACAGTTGTCTCCTGAAACACGTCTCTGAGGTTCTTTCGATCTTCTTACTATCCGCACCCAAATCCACGCGATTGGCACGGGAATATTTGCCGCTCGGAGCAGTCTTTACAGTGAAAGGCTTATGTCTCTTCAAGAAAACCGAATGCGACACAGATAAGACGACAGACTGGGCGACGGAGGCCTTACACTCCGGGCGGAGCGCTCACCTTGGCACGTGAAGTGAAGGAATCACATCCTACTCCCATTGCCTGTGCTTAAACCGGCTCGTAAGCTTGCTGATGACACGCGTTGTCTCGCGACTCTTACTCATGTTTTTCGCGCTATCCTCGGCGGTGAACGCCAAAGCGCAAGAACCTGATCCTGCTGCCGCTAATCCTGGGCGTCCCACCGTCTCGACGCCCGCGACCCTCACTCCTGTAGGTTATCTTCAGTTTGAAACTGGCTTCGTGGGAGCGGCCCATTCACCTGAATTTAACTCACGCTACAGTCTCGTCAGTGTGATTAAGCTTTCAGTGACACCTCGGCTTGAAGTATTGACATCGGTGGAACCTATTGCGCACTTCACGGCTGAGGGTTCAACCAGGAATGCGACCGCCGATTATTTTTTTGGCGCACAGGGCGTGTTGCTCCGAGGTGAAGGCACGAAACCCACCCTGGCGCTCAGTTATTTTCGTCGGCTCTATGACGGTGCAGCCCCTGAACCTGATTTCGGAAGTCCAACGAATTCGTTTTCCTTGTTGGCGAGTGCGGACGTTAAGAGGTTCCACTATGACGCGAACGCCTTTTTCAACGAAGTGGTGAAAAATTCAGTTGGGCGTGTCCAATATGGACAGTCGCTAACCGTCTCTCATCCTTTATCCCACGCGTTTACTGTTTCAGGTGAAATTTGGCGTTTTACGCAACCTTTCTTGCAACGCAACGCTATTGGCAACCTTTGGGCGCTCAGCTACACTGCGCGAAGAACGCTCGTCTTCGATGTTGGTTTCAACCATGGCCTCACCGGAACGTCCACCAGGTGGGAAGTGCTCTGCGGATTCACCTACCTATTGCCTCACCGATTGTGGCCAGTACGCCAAACGAAGCCTCATCGAGACGAAGCTGTATGGTAGCTCTACATCCAGCGCCGCGACGGTAACGTTTTCAGATCGCTGCCCAACTATGGCCGCGTCAGCGTCCAGATCAAGATAATGCTTTGGTTGTTATCGACCGCCGAGAGCTTGGCTGCCTTTCCCGTGGTCGTGACGGCCAGGCCAAAAGACCCACCCTGCGCCGGATCTGATCTCACGCGTCTTCGATGGAAAGGTGGAGGGGCTGACTTTGATCGCTGTGTCGTTGCCAAGAACGGCGCCGATATCGTTAATTAAAACCTCCTATCGAAGTCCGACGCTCGGGGTGGGGCCGGCGCAGCGTGGGACTCCATTTGCTTGCGCTGTAACTTTTGGATGCGTGGTCAATCCCAAAGTTGCGCGAACAGGAGCACAACTACGGCGACAATTACAAGGACCCCAACAAGCAGCAATCCCTGATCGACCTTCTTAAGCGGATCCTTAAGGTAGGTCATGTTCGCTCCCCTTAGTTGATGATCCGCCCACTCCACAACCTTATGCTTGTTATTCCAATCCACCTGCCGAAACATAAGGAAATTTCTAGTTGTCTTGGCAAACGTGGCGGGAAATTCAATTGCCAGGGCTATGAGCGAGCCAAACATCGCACCCAAGATCGCAAAACTGAGGTTTTCAAGCCTGTAGGAGAGTTTAACTCCGCCAATGGTGAGGGTGTGGAGAAAACCAACTGCTAATCCATGGTGCGTGGCCATTCCAGATCGAAGAAAGCTGGGAACTAGTATTCCGGCGATGAAGACACTGAGCGCCACCCCGCTCAAAGGTTCTAGGACAGAAAGAGCCTTTCGTACTCTCCTGTGGTTACGTCCTATTGACCGCTGGGCGGCTGAATGGTGTTGATTTTGCTGCACCCAAGAAAACATCGCTGCTCCTTTCTCGGATAAGCCATCTTTCCCTTGCTTCTCTCAGGCACTCAGTTCGTAGACTTGCCCACTGTCACGAAGGCAGTGTCCCGTGAACGTTTTCGGAGCACATCTCCTGGTTCCGCGTGCTCAAAGTAACAGTGCGATCAAATGCGGATATAGCTCGGCCTAAACACGAAAGCGCCTCGATATTTTTTAACTTAAATTTGTCGGACGAGGTGGCAGCTGCCTAAGCCTGCGCAAGTGCTGGTCCCTTTTGGTCTGCGCATCAATTCCGTGGAACCAAACTATTATGCCCGTCCTAGAGTGCTTGAGACCCGTGCGCCCGAACCGCTCCCATCTTTGTGGCTCTAAAAGGATAGGGATCGTACCTTGTGGCATCACTCCTCCTCAAATTCCTCATCAAAGTTTTCGTCTTCAGGTTCGGGACGCAATAACGGGTTCCATCTGTATAGACTGCGAATAAACTTCATTTATTCCCATGGGTTTTACGAGGATAGGAGTGATGCCGTACATGGATGATGATGTTGGGTATGATGCTTTGGACCATGATTTTTCTTCTTATGACGAGGGACTAAAACAGAGTGGAAAACGGAGGAGGCTGTGGATCGTGCTGTGGGGTCACGGACCCACGTGCTGACGTTCGCGGAACCCTTCGAATAATTCTCTTCTGCCGCGCTTCTGGCCGTAGTCAGAATTCAAGACCTCGAACCATGATTACTCCTTCTAGGTTCTTGAGAACGTCATTTCTTTGCACCGGCCTTCACCACAACGACATTGTCGAGATGTATGTCGCTGCCCGCAGCTACAATGTCAGCCGTGATCTGGTCTCCGGGCCTGACGCGATTCGGCGTTTGGTCATCGGCAACCGGATAGGGCATAGTCATGGCCCCCATGAAGCCCGGAATGTCTTTGCCATCTACGATGACACGTTTTTGCTGACGGTCAATCGAGACAACCGTGCCTTCAAGGTGATACCGCTTTGGCGTTGAATCAGCCGTTGACTGCGATGCTGGTTGCGGCTCAGAACCCACTGGCGGCGTAGAGCTCGTCTTTCGCTGGTCAGAACTGCCACAGCCAATTATTCCGATTAGCAGAACCAAAAATGCCGCTTTAGAAAAAACACTGCGCATAATGATTCCTCCTTTTGCCTTAGGTATACACCAGTCGGGCCGATCCAACGGAAGCGGCCTCAGGTCGCTGGTAAAGGATTGTCAAAGCGCTCCACGCCTGAGTGCCCGTTCTTTCATGAGCGCAAAAAACACAGGAACAAGAATAAGAACGTGAACGGTTGACGTAATCATCCCGCCGGCAATCGGGGCCGCAATGGGCTTCATCACGTTAGAGCCGATACCGCTTTCCAAAAGAATTGGGATTAGGCTAGCGAGAACGGCGCAGACGGTCATTAGTTTTGGTCTGAGGCGTTGAACGGCCCCTTCGACTACAGCGGCGGCCTATTGGCCGCGCCCTCGGCAAGGACCATGTGGTCGTTCAGTTTTTGTTGGCGCGTCATGGTGGGATTGCTCCGCCAGCCCGTCGGCGCTCACCGGTAACGCTCAGACTGTCGCCCGAGCCATGCAAGCCAGGCTAACTTACCGGTGCTTTCTTAGAGGCACGCCAAGTCCCGTCAGTAAATGGCGCCGTAGCCGTAATCGATGGCCGGCTGCGCATAGAATCCATACCAATTCCACCACGGGTCATACCAAGATACGGGCCACGGGCCCAGCCCGAGCCAGAAGGGATCCCAAGCGCCCCAACCCCGCGGGCCGCCAAATCCGAGACCAAAGCCAAACCCACAGCATCCGAAGCCGAAGCGATTGAAGCCAAAGCCGAAGTTGTTGAAACCGAATCCGCCGCCGAAGCCGAAGCGGTTTCCACCAAAGCCTAAATTGTTGAAACCGTAGCCACCCCAACCGAAGCGATTATTGTTAAGACCGAGGTTGTTAAGCCCGGAGCCGTCAGAGCTATTAAGTCCAAATCGTGAATTTCCGCCAGCGAAGCCTTTGAAGCCTAAGGCGTTGGACCGGGATGCGCTCAGAGTCGAGGACGCACGTGCTCCGGAAACCGCGGACACAGAGCCGACTCGATTCGAGGCGACGCTTGCCCTCGATGCGCCCGCGCTTCTAAAAGAGCGCCGTCCAGATTCGCCAAAATTGTTGCTGCGCACGGAGTCACCGGCCGAATTGCCAAAGCCCCGAACGCTTGCGGCTGCGCCATTCCCGCGCACGCCCCTAGAGGAGCCTCGAAACGAGTGCCATTGGCCATCGGCATTAGCATAATGAGAGGCGGTACGCGCCCCGGAGGAGTAAACTCCCGACCTCATACCATTGGTGGCGCCGCTGCGGCCAGCCGCGCCATATGAACGCGTTCCTCCTCCGTATGTCGAGCGGCCGTAGGCAGAGCCATACCCGCCCGACCTTCCATAAGATGGGGCATAGGATCGGCCGTAAGAGCCCGCGCTCATACGCGAGGAGGGCCCTGCCCCATGATACGCACCGCCGCCAAGGCCGCCGCCAAAACTGCCGCCGCCGTGGAAGCCACCTCCGCCGCCACCATGGCCGCCTCCGCCACGCTGAGCGAAGGCAGGGCTGCATAAACAGCCGACAGCAACGGATAAAATCAGAGAGAAAAGTACGTTCCGAAAGGTAGGTTTGGCCATTTCAGGTCCCTCCGCAACAATGCGCAAAACCCGGGGACAGACTCAGCGGGACTTATCTGCCTGTCTACACTGAGTTTGATAATAGGCAAACGGGGAAAGTTGTATTATCGCTCCGTTTTCTGGAAAAACCCACGAACGGACTGCACACTCTTTAGCAACGCCCAACTCCTCACCGCCATCGACTCGGTGATGGCCCGCGCCGAACGCGACGAAGCCCTGCGGACAGAACTCGCCGGACAGCTTGAGAATATCTACAACGCGCTTTCCGATTCGTTGCTCCACGATTCCTTCGGTGCGCTTGACGCGGCGATTAACCACCACATCGCCTTGAGTGATGCAGTGGATTCTCGCGCTAATCTTCTCGGTGCGCTGATAGCCGAGTACGGAAAACGGATGGCCCATGACCATGGCCGGAAAGAGGGCGTTCATCGACGCCTCCTACCAAACGCCGGCAAGCTCTGGCTCCATAAACTGAGCAAGTGTTCGCAAAATGTGAACACCTATAGCAAAAAAACCGCACAACGGCGGCTCGGGCGCAACTCGGGCCTTTTTCTTTTCCTCGAAGTTAACGGGTTAACTCAGATTTTGAGTAACGTGTTAACTGTTCCTCGTCTTTCCCTTCGTCGTAGGTGAACTGTATGCGGATGACGCTTCGCGTTTTGGTTGCTCTGATGTTTGACCACGAGCTCTCTGCCAGGCCAAGCGAGATCCGACTCACCCGGGACCCCGCGAACCGACTAGGGTTAGTAAATACGTGGGAATAACTAATTAGGTTCCTCTGTCTATTACATAGCGATACCACAGAGCTGGCTCTCCTTCTGGTATCGCCGGTACCCGGCCTTTCTGGGACTGATTCGAGAGCATGTACGGACAGAGGAGGACAGCTATGAACGAAGGCCTTCTTACGAAAAGCACGCCGCAGGCGATTCGATCCGACGCAGGTGGAATGTCGGAACCAGAAGCGATTCGGCTAGCGCAACGGGGAGTTGAGCGAGGTTGTGAACGCATCTACCGGCTACATAGCCAGCGCGTCTATGCTCTCTGCTTCAGGATGACGAGAGGAAATGCGGCTGAAGCCGAGGAACTTACTCAGGAGTCATTCCTACAGCTATCCCGCAAGATAGGCACTTTCCGGGGTGAATCGGCATTCTCCACTTGGCTACATCGATTGGCTTTCAACATTGTGTTGATGCGCCTGCGCAAACGTAATTATCAGGCTGTCTCTCTCGATGAGATGTTCGAGCCAGGACAAAAGACTGCCGGACTCGAGAAATACATCGCAAGCCGCGACTCGCGGCTCTGCGGAACGGTGGATCGCATGGACCTCAAACGTCTATCGAACAGCTTCCGCAGGGCTACAAGACGGTCTTCATCCTCCACGATGTTCAGGGATATGAACACAACGAAATTGCCGCGATGCGAGGCTGTTCTCTGGGAAATTCGAAATCTCAACTGCACAAGGCTCGCGCACGGTTGCGCCAACTCCTGCAGACTGCTGTGCACAAGGAAGAAGATTCTATGCCTGAGGGCGTTGAACCGGTTCTCGAAGCAGCGTCCGCTGGTCTGTAGTTGGTTGCCAAGCTGCCGTGCAACTGGGAATAAAGCAAGTCAGCAAAGAGTTCTTCATAGTGAGGAAGAACTCATGAACACTCAAAGAAAGCTAATGATTCTTGCAACAGTGCTTGCATTCCTAACGACGCTGCCCGTTGCGAGGGCAAGTGACCAGGATCAAGCCACTAAACTTACCTTCAACAAAGCTGTCCAGATTCCTGGGCGTGTTTTGCTCGCGGGAACCTATTGGTTCGTACTGGCGGAGTCCAACACTACGCCTAACGTTGTACAAGTTTTCAACTCGGACCGATCCACGCTGTATGCGACTATCCTGACCGTCAACGCTGAACGTTCGAACCCCGCAGACAAAACTACGATCACTTTCGCAGAGAAGCGGTCGATGCAACCAGAGAACATAGTCACCTGGTTCTATCCGGGCTACACCACCGGTCACGAATTCGTGTACGCCAATTCCGAAGAAAAGGAACTCGCGCAAGTCAAGCAGCACACCGTAATCGCTGTTGAGCAGAATCAGCACCAAAAGAAACCGACTGCCATCGGAGACTAGGCTCGATCTCACCCAATCAACCCCTCAAACTGCTGGCGATGAACGATCTCCATCGCCAGCACCTCACTACCGCCGCTTGGACATAATTGTCTTCCGGAAGAATCTCTGGCCCTCTTGGCATTAGCTTCTTATTCGGCCGAGCTTATTTTCGACAAATCCGAGTCTTGATTTGTAAGTCCGATTTTAGATTGCCCGTCCAAGATCGAGGCCGGCTCCTGCCCTGCTTCCGAGCCCTGCGGCTCTCGTGGCCTGTTCGATGGATCAGTGTTCTTGAGAGCTGAACTATCGAGACACAGGTACTTGCGGAGCCGACGTCTGGCACGGGTCAGTCTGGACATCACGGTGCCGACCGGGATGCCCAGCATCTCGGCAACCTGCTTGTAGGACAGTCCTTCCATCTCGACTAACACCAATACTTCGCGAAACGTAGTTGGCAGTTCTTCTAAGGTCTGCTGTAACAACTGAGCATCGGCTTTCCGTAAAAGCAGTGTTTCGGGGTCTTGGCTTTCAACAATGTCGGTGTGAACTTGTTCGTCGAACTCTGCTGCCCTCTCCTGTGTTCGGTTTTTTTCCAACCAGCTATAGCATGTGTTGCGCACAATCGTGAGAAGCCAGGTTCGTGCATTACCGCCGTGGAAACCGCTGAAAAATCGAAAAGCACGCAGGTAGGCTTCCTGCACCACGTCTTCCGCATCTTGGGTATTACGGGTCAACCATCGGGCGAGGTTGTACGCGGCGTCCAGGTGCGGGAGGACGGCTTCTTCGAAAGCGACCCCAAAAACTTGTTGTGTCATTGCACGCTGACCCGTTCGGATCGTGCTTGTCGCATAGCTCTGTCGGCGAATACATATGGCGGCATCGTCGGAGATCCGGTGTTCTTTCCCATAAACTGGTTTAATTTTTCACGGAGTGTAAGGCGTGCACGCAGGAGCCGGGATTTGACGGCCGAGATAGAAATCCCCAAGAGGTTGGCGGTCTCTTCCGTAGATAGGCTTTCGACGTCGCGTAATTGAAAAACGATTCGTAGTCGAGGATGAAGCTCTGAAATGGCGTGGGAGAGAATTTGAGCGAGCTCGTTTTGCGAATATATCTCCTCCGGACTCGGGCACCAATCCTCTATTTCACGAGGTGCAGAACCAACCTCTTTAGCAATCGGATCATCAAATGAGATTCGTTCGGGTTTGCGCTTGCGCAATTTCATCAGTGCTTCGTTGACCGTGATTCGCACGAGCCAGGTATAGAAACGCGAGTCGCCTTTGAAGCCTTCGATGTGCTCGAAAGCTTTGAAGAATCCTTCCTGAGCAACCTCCTCGGCGTCGCTTTCGTTCTTAACAATGGTTCTCGCCAAACGGTAAATCCTGCGTTCGTAGCGCGACATGAGCGCTTCGAAGCAGCTAGTGTCTCCGGCCCGCGTTCCGGCTATCAGCGCTGCCTCATCCTTAACTCGAACTCGGTTGAGACTGTCTACTTCAATGGCCGTTATCATTCGAACCTCCAAGTTGCTCGGCGATGAAGGAGGATGCATTTGCAAAATCCACGTGGCGCGCCCGCAGGGCGGCGAAAAGAGCGGTTCCCCGCAGGTCGACAAAGGACACTCCCGCCAAGTCGAGAATGAGACGAACGTCTCGAGACAAAACGTCTTCGCACGCGCGGCGCAGTTCTGCTACCCAGAGACCCTTTACGTCACCCTCGACCCGTAGGCTGACGACTTGGCTCGACTCTTGAATGACGGTTACTCGCAGCATCTTTGTTCTTCCGACGCCATCTCTAAGGGCACCTGAAGTACCAAATGGTGATGCTAGTCCTTTCGGTGTAAGTCATTGAAGACACAAGGAGATGGAAAAGAGAGCCCGGGGAGAGAGACCCTGATCGCCACCGTATGTGGTGGGCTGCCTCAACCGGTGGAGGCTACAAAATCGGGTGGTCAGCGCGTTTTATACCGAGCTTCGCCATTCGATTTCGCAACGTATTGGGATGCAAATGGAGAATTTTCGCAGCGCCTTTCGGACCTTCAATGACTCCCGAGGACAACTTGAGGGCTGCAACGATATGATTTCGCTCGACCTCCTTCATACTCGGGAGCCGCGAAGCCGGCGGAGTGGTAGTGGCATGAGGTCCTTCAGAAACCTTACCCCGATTAGCGACTTCGGTCTTCGGTGCCAGTTCGTGTTGCAGTTCCAGGATCCGGTTTTTTGAGAGAACCGCTGCCCGTTCGACAACGTTTTGGAGTTCCCGAATGTTTCCTGGCCAGGAGTAGTTCAACATTCGGTCTATTGTGCTTTGTGTCAGGCCATCGATGTTCTTGCCAAGTTTCTTGGAACAGTTTGATAAGAAGAATTTCGCAAGTTTGGGAATATCGGTAGGCCGCTCACGCAACGGTGGTACCTCGAGCGGGAAGACGTTCAGACGATAGTAAAGGTCGGAACGGAAACGGCCGGTCTGAACTGCCTCGTCCAGGTTTCGGTTTGTGGCCGCGATTACTCGGACGTTCACACGCAAAGGCCGGCTGCTGCCAACCGGCTCGAACTCACGCTCCTGAAGGACGCGTAAAAGCTTGACTTGAGTCTCCAAGGGCAACTCTCCCACTTCGTCAAGGAAGATGGTGCCTCCGTCGGCCAGCTCAAAGCGGCCAGTTCTCCGATCGAGAGCACCGGTGAAAGCGCCTTTGACATGGCCAAAAAGCTCACTCTCGACGAGCCCAGCCGAAATGGCGCTGCAGTTTACCTTCACCAAAGGCCGGTTCTTTCGTATGCTGCGATCATGGATGGCTCTGGCGATCAGTTCTTTTCCGGTTCCGGTTTCTCCGCAGATTAGGACCGTGGAATCAGTCGGGGCGACCTGTTCGACTTTTTCAAGCACCGCTAGAAGAGCGGGACTATTCCCGACGATCTCCTCGAAATTGTGTTCGGTGCGGATCTCCTCTTGAAGATACACATTCTCTTGCTCAAGCTTGGCCCTCAAGTCTGCAATCTCTTCATAGGAACGCATATTTTCGACGGCGAGCGCCACCTGGTTCGCGGCTTCCTGGAGAAACTCAGCGTCCCTGTCAGAGTACTGGAACTTTGCCTTGCTAGCGATATTGAGGGTCCCAATGCATCTTCCTCTTGCCATCAGCGGTGTGATGCAATGCGATCGCATACCTTCATCGAAAAGTTGCCGCTCGTTCGGATATTGCGCTTCCTTCTCGAGATCACCCCTGACGATCAGCCGCTTGTGATCGAAAACCCAACCGACACTGCTCTCGGCGCGCTTGAACTCATCACCTACGATTAGCCGATCCTGACTTCCCGTAAATGCGACAAACCGTAGGTTATCTGTCAAAGGTTCATAAAGGGCCAGAGCGGACCGATCGAACGTCATCACCCGTCGCAGAGCTTCCGAAACCGACCGAAACAGGGCTTCGCGGGTGAGATTTGTGATGATGGCATTGTTAATTTCCAGAAGCGTGCGGTTCCGCTGCTCGCTTTCCCGCAGCGCCTCCTCCGCATGTTTCCGTTTTGTGACGTCTTCGGCGAGGCCCATGATGAATTTGGGCATCGTCTCTGTGCCCGGAACGAGGGAAACATTCGTGCTTCCCCAAAGCACACTTCTGTCCTTGCGCAAGTAGCGTTTCTCGATCTGAAACTGCTGACGTTTTCCTTCGATCAGTTCGCTGATCAGCTTTTGGATAATGTCGTTATAATCTTCATGGGTGATATCCAGAAACGTAAGCTGCCTCAACTCTGCTTCTGAGTAGCCCAGCATTTTTTGGTATGCGTGATTTGCTGCCAGGAACCGGCCGCTGAGATCCGCGAGCGCGACTCCCATAACTGAATTCTCAAACACCGCCCGCCAGCGCTCCTCGCTCCGTGCAACTAGTTCGTGCGCTTCGCGCAGAGCTTTCTCGTTCTGCCGATGTTCGGTGATATCGCGGGAAACGGCGACGAGGAATTCCGGTTTGCCTTTCGAACCGCGGATGGGGCTGACGACAACGTCCCACCACTTCGGCTGTTTCGTAATTCTGGTAGGAAAATAGCCCGTGAACCGGCCCGTAGCGCCGTCAGAAGCCGCTTTCACTGCAGCCCGCGCTGCTTCGCGATCCTCGCCCTCCCAAAAATCGACCCAGGAACTGTTAACCACGGAGTCCAGGTCGCAAATTTCCAGCGCCTGCATACCGCCTTCGTTCATGGAGACGAGTCGCCCTGCAAGATCGAGCACCTTGATGCAATCATTGCTGCTAGCGATAAGGCGCGTCTTGAACTCTTCGCTCTTCCGAAGTGCCTCTTCAGCGTGTTTCCGCGCAGTGATGTCCGTGAACGCTACGACGCATAAAGTTCGATCGGCCTGCTCCATAACATGCGACCAGTACTCAACGGGAAAGCTCGTGCCGTCCTTCCGCCAGAAAATTTCATCGTCTTGGTGAACGCCTTGTCCTTCTTTGAAACCCAAATATATGGGGCATTCCTCAAGAGGATAAGGAGTGCCATCCGCTCGCGTGTGGTGCTCCGTTTCGTGCATGTTCCTTCCGACCAATTCGCTGGGGCAGTCGTATCCGAGCAAACGCGCGGCAGCGTCATTGCAGAAAATACAGGTACCAATCTGGTCGCAGCCAAAGATCGCCTCAGAAGCGGAAGCTAAGATCAACCGCACCCGATCCTCGCTGTCCCGCAAGGCGTTTAGCAGCCGCCGATAGTCTTCGGCATTAGCTTGCGGGTCCGGGAGTCCTTGGACAGGCTTAGACATTTAACTCGTTTTGGATGGGCTCAACAGTTCCTTTAGGCCGGGAACGAGGAATGTGATGCATCCACGAGCTTCTAAGTTACGTCGATTCTTGTGCCCCTATCTTCGCCGAGAACCGATTGTTACCCCCTGACAATTACGGGCCGAGTGGCGAGCCTTTCGGCATAAAGCATACAAGGTTGGGAAGTCATCGTTGGTTAGGCCTGATCGGATCGGAACACGATATAAGCAATTCCGGCATGGACGCTAGCCGAAGGACTATTAGGCAGACTCGTTCCTATCCTTAGACCCAGTCCTACGAAAACCGAATCCCCAATTTTGGGGAATTTAATCGTCGTGTCGACGGTCAATATGAATGCGAGCTCCAATAGGTCCACTTCGAGGGCCAGCGCCTAACTCGATGTTCAAACACTTTGCCCGCCGTCCTGCGCGACGGCTGGCATTCGCCGTGCTGACTTTGGTAGCGATCATTGGTAGGGTTCAGATACCCCTCTGGAGCGCCGGCGTAACGGACATTATCTGGCTGGAGAGCAACAGCACAGCCGGAAATTCCATTCTCACGTTCAAGAATGACGGCAGCGGGAATCCAATTTTTCTCATTGCTGAAGAGGAGACGTTCACATTCACCCACAGCGCAGGCGCCTAGGCCAAGCTCCCGGACCCCGAATGAAGCTCGAACTGGCATCCGAGGTCCGCAGCGGCCCGCATCACGAACTTCAATGAGTAGGCGGCGGACATGCAATCGCCGGCTGATACACAGAAGACAAGTGTCGTCTAGAACGAAATAATGGTTCGGTTTTTGGTTGCCGATGCTTTGTATTGGACTTAGTTGAATTGCGGTATACATAAGGTCTCGTTTTCATAGACCATGTATGCGCTCGATCATGTCGCGCGAGCATGCCGGTGCGACGAGATGCAGATCACATCGCTGCCCAAAATGAGTCGCCCAATCTGCAGTTAGTCGGCTGGCGCGCGATAACCGGTCCTGGCGTACACACTGAGTGGTGGCAAGCCCTTTGGTGGGATCAATTTCACTTTGATTTTTCGCCAAGTTCCGTTGCGTCTGGCGTCGCTCGGTTTGTACCCCAAGACATATTGATTCCGCAGTTCCGTACCTATTTTTGATGCGATATCCGGCAAATCGTTTAAGTTTTCCACCGCGAAGACTCTGCCACCCGTCATCTCGGCAAGCTCGGAGAGCAGCGTCGGACCGTAGCGCTCCTCATCGGTTCGTTGCATATCATTGACGTCGAAAACGCCCATTACATAGAGCTGGCAATCGGCCTCCTTCACGAAGTTGCGAATGTCTTTCTCATTGTATCGACTATGGTTATCGCCTCCATCGGAAATCACCAGCAAGGCGCGCTTCCCATTGCTCGCACTTCGCATCTGACTCAAGCCAAGATAGATTGCATCGAGCAACGCTGTTTGTCCCTTGGCGGCCGTAAAGATCATTCGGTTTTGCAGTTCGTCCACACTGGAGGTGAAACCGCTGGTCAGCTGGGCCCGATCGTTAAAGCTCACCATGAAGAATTCGTCGCGCGGGTTGGCAGTCTTCAGGAATTGCAGTGCTGCCTGGCGTGCCCTGCCAATTTTGTCTGACATGCTGCCGCTCATGTCGAAGATGACCCCAATTGAAATCGGTACGTCCTCACTCGAAAATGTAGTGACCTCCTGCTCTCTCCCATCTTCGAATACACGAAAGTTCTCCTTCTCCAAGCCCGTGACGAGGCGATCGTAAGGGTCAGTGACGGTCATGTTGATAAGCACTAGCGACACGTCTAATTGGATCGGCTTGCTGGAGCCTTGCGCCAATTCTGGGGCAGGCCGGATTCTCGGTTCTGGACCATTTGTTTGTGCCGCCGCGGGAAATGGCAACAGCACATAAAGTGCAAGGAGCAAGAATGACCATCGAGCGATGCTTTTCATATTCGTCTCACCTAGCTTTCAACTTAAAGACAGTCCGGGAGCGCAAAATATTCCTGTACAACGGTGGAGATTAATCGACCTGGTGATCCCTGCCGACTTGCCTGAGTTTCGTAATCGGCTGTTTCTGAGAGGTTGTTGCTTCTAGATACGTGTGTTGCAGCTTATCTCACCAACGAAGCAGGGCCGCCTCTGCCACCATCCCTGGACCCAGGTATTTGCTCTTCTCATTAACAGACAGGTCCAAGTCATCGTTTATTCCCGGCGTGAACTTGACCTACGTGCGGGAATATCTGGGTTAATCGATGGATCTTGCCGGCGTGAAGATTTGTGATTCTTGATAGTTGGAGCCAGTAGGAGACTAGAAACGAAATAAGAGCCGCAGAACTTGGTGGCCCCCCGAAAACCTTAGCTATGTGGGGCAGAAGCTACAAAAAAACTGATTTGGGGGAATTTTAGGATCGCCTCGACAGTCTGCATAAATGGAAGAGCGAATCGACATGATTCCGGACAGACCGCTCACAAATTGCCTCGGAGGGTGAATGCGTATGAGTGGTATTGATCACATCCTGAATTGGTATGGAACGTGCACCTCTGACAGAGCATTCAGAGAAATCGCATGTCAATGCAGCCAAGGAGGACGCGGTGGCCCTCCAAATCATGATCTGGAGCCAGCGCGCAAGAAACTGCGGGCTTAACTCCGATCATCGCGACCAGAACTTTCAACACGGATGCTCGCGGCGGCTAGCTTAGTGCGCGCAAGGAATTGCTGCTGTTCAATGGGGGGCCTAACCCTGGTGACCGGCTCCGTCGTAGAACGGCAGTCAGTGAGAGAGCAGGTGGTTGCCGAAATGAAGTACATGTTGTTCGCACTCCGTTACGTTTTGACCGGCATTGTTGCGCGGCTGTTCGTGCTGCTGCTCGCTAGTTAATAGATGGCGAGTCGCATGAATTAAAGAAAATCAAATGAGTATCCCCCAAAACCATTTAACCTTTTCAGTAAACAGCAAATCTCTCGCTCGAGATCTCAACAAGGCTATTTTTGAAAAAATCGCCTCAACTTTGCGTTCGACCATTGGAGTATGGCGGAGTCAATGATGTGTTCTCTGAAAATGCTGTCCTGAGCGAGGTCGAGCTAAAAGGATGCACCTCGATCAGCACGGTTCGGACCGTGCTCGCATGGCGTCAGTGGAAAAGAGGACTTATGAGTGGTCATGATTCGCTAAGTTTTGCGCCTGGCGGCCCTGGAATTGAGCCGCGCTGGACCCGTGGCGCGAAAGTGGCGGCCGGGACGGCTTATTCCACATCCAGCCGCATCTGGTACACCCTCGATGCCGGCTGTGTCACTGAGGTCTACTACCCCACGATTGACTCGCCGCAAATCCGCGATCTGCAATTCCTTGTCACTGACGGTGAAACGTTCTTCCATGACGAACGTAGGAATTTTGAAACTGAAATAGACTGCATCACAAAAGCCGCGCTCGGATTTGAAATAACCAAGCAGGAGAAGGAAGGTCGCTACAGGATACATAAAACCATTCTGGGAGACCCACATCAGAACTGCTTGCTCATTCGGACCCGGCTTGAGGCGCCATCTGAATTGTTATCGAAGCTGCGGTTGTATGTGCTCTGCGCTCCACATCTCGAGATTGGCGGCTGGCACAACAACGGGCGGGTGTTGCGCTTGAGCGAAAACAAGCTGCTGGTAGCATGGAAAGGGAATACTTGGCTGGTGATCGGCGCTACCATTCCGTTCACGGATTGTTCCTGCGGTTACGTGGGCGTGAACGACGGTTGGACTGATCTGGCGCACAATTATCAACTCGATTGGCAGTACGACGCGGCGCTCGACGGCAACATTGCTTTGACAGGCGGCCTGGACCTTTCCCACGGAGCGGAGTTCACCGTCGGGCTTGCATTTGGCACATCGCGGCACCATGCGCTGAGCACGCTTGCGCAATCATTAAGTATTCCGTTCGAGGAGACACACCAGGCATTCGTGCGTCAGTGGGAGCGTACCTCCAAACGGTTTGCTTTGGCCGCACGATCCAACAACTCGAAGCTCTTCGAACGCAGCGTGAATCTTCTCCTCGCCAATGAGGACAAGACCTACCCTGGAGCGATCATTGCTTCTCCCAGCATCCCGTGGGGCAATGAAAAAAGCGATGAGGAGCTCGGCGGATATCATTTGGTCTGGACACGTGACTTGGTAAAATCCGTGACAGCCTTGCTTGCTGTCGGTGATCTCAGTACGCCGCTTCGATCACTGATCTACCTAATCACGTCGCAGCGCAAAGACGGCGGGTTCTACCAGAACTTCTGGATCGATGGCCGGCCATACTGGCGGGGCATTCAGTTAGATCAAGTCGCGTTTCCAATCCTGCTGGCCTGGCAGCTGCGGAAACACAGAGCGCTGGGGGAGCTCGATCCCTACGATATGATTCGTCGCGCTTGTGGGTTTGTTATCCGCGAGGGCCCAATTACAGCGCAAGATCGCTGGGAAGAAGTGAGCGGCTATTCGCCATCGACCCTGGCAGCGCAGATAGCGGCACTCACCTGCGCAGCTGAGTTTTTTGCCGACCGCGGGGACGAGGCCACCGCCATATTCGTTCGCGACTATGCTGACTTTCTTGAATCGCATATCGAACAATGGACCGTCACCACCCAAGGAACCCTGGTACCCGAGATAAGGCGCCACTATATCCGCGTCAATCCGGCCAGAACGGCCGACTGTTCGGACGAGGACCCGAATTGCGGAACTCTGGTGCTGAGCAATCAGCCGCCCGGCGCGCGTTATGAGTTTCCCGCGAAAGAGATTGTTGACGCCGGTTTCCTCGAACTCGTTCGTTACGGCATTCGCAGCGCGAAGGATCCCATTATTCAGGACTCGGTCGCCGTTATTGACGCAGTGTTGAAGGTCGAAACTCCATATGGCCCTTGCTGGCGGCGCTATAACCATGATGGCTATGGCCAGCGAGAGAACGGCGAGTCCTTTCTAGGCTGGGGCACTGGGCGCCCGTGGCCGTTGCTGACAGGTGAACGCGGGCACTACGAGATTGCTGCCGGACGTGATTCGGGACCATATTTGCGGGCTCTTGAAAAGTTCTCTGAGGGAATAGGGCTGATACCGGAACAGATCTGGGATGCACCGGACCTGCCATCCCGTCATCTGCGTTTCGGCGGACCCACCGATTCAGCGGTACCCCTGTTATGGGCGCACTCAGAATACGTGAAACTGCATCGATCGGCTGAGGACAAGAAGGTCTTCGATTTAATTGAACCTGCATACGACCGGTACGTACGAGGCAAAGGAAAACGCAAGGCCATCGAGGTTTGGAAATTCAATCGGCAGGTGCGAACTGTCACTGCCGGCACATTGCTGCGCATCCAAGCGGACTCGCCGTTCCTGCTGCACTGGACAAATGACGAATGGCAGCATCCGATCGATACAAGATCCAACTCGACCGGAATTGGCATTGATTTTGTGGATATTCCATTACCGCATGAAAATGCAGGGCCCATCCACTTTAGCTTTCTTTGGTTGGAGGAAAACCGCTGGGAGGGGAGGGACTACACGATTGAAGTGCAAGCCTCTGAGGCGGAATTAAAAGCGCCGCCGACTAGACGGTACAAGAGAAAAGCGCACGTCAAAAGAGCAGGCGCAGTTTGATGTATTCCAGCTCGAAGGCCCACATGTTACGCTGGGGCATCGGTGGAAAATAGCACAAAAGTCGCCAATCCTCCTCGGAGCCAAGTGGAGGATGATGTTCCCATCTTCGTCTTTTTCGATTCCTTCAAAGAAGGCTTGCGCTTGGGCATCAGTTAGGGCTGGTGCTTTCTTTATCTCTTCAGGCTCTTTTTGCGCATCGATCCAGGCATCTACATCCTGGCGGTCTACATGGCGCAATTGAGGCATGGCGAAGCTTGCCGAGACGACGGTTTCTTCAGCTTCTTCACCTTTTTAGCGAGACGATTTCGGACGGACGTAATCGGGCCTCAGCAAAACCCTTCGTCCTGAACCTCCGGCCGATTCGATCGAGCTATGGGACCCGCTTGATGTCGGTGACGTGAATCGTCCCCGTGTTTTTGTTTAAAGCTCCAATGACGACGACTTTCTCGGCGGCAAATTGCTCAGGTTTCCTCTGATCATCAAGTTGATAGACAGTCTTCGTCGCGGCATTGAAGAGCACGAATTTGCCGCCCCCCTTGACGCAGCCGAGGGCACATTCCTTGGGAGTTTTCATGTTCATAGACTTCATCATTGCTTGGTGGGAACCCATCTTGGCGCATTGGTTGTCAGTGATTTCACCCGTGAAGGTCTGATCCTTCTGAGTGGCGAAGCTGACGCCTCCGAGCATTAGGGCCACCGCAACAGCCGTAGCAATTCCACTTTTTGTCATCTTCTGTCGTCCTTTCTATCCCTTTCAATTTGAGAACCCGACAGCTGCCTCAATCGAGAGTTATCCCTCTCGAGGCCGCACGGTCCGTCGTCTCGAAGCTAAGACTCGAAAATCGCTAGCTTTATTCCCGAGGTCGCGAAACTCCGTAGAACATTACTGTGTACGAGCGCGACCTCAGAGTGAATTGCGACCCACTTGACCTGTGTAACCTAGCTGGGGAACGGGAGGCGGAAGTGAATGCCACGAGGCGGAATTAGATGGGCTCTGTATGAGTCTATTTCTATGACACACCTCATTTGGGAGATTCTTTTTGATCTTCTCTACTTCGGCCGCGTTTTCACGATGAGAGAGCCGATGAAGTGTGTGGAAGATTTACAGGACGAAATAATGCTGAAAACTCCATTACGTATTCTCGCGATGACAGCCCTTCTGGTGCTCGCGTGGATGTCCTACTAAGGCGTGGCGCAAATACCTAGGCGATTAGGTCATCTAAGCCATGGGGAGAGGGCAGGAACAAATGACTATAGGAAAACTGAAGATAGCCAAGCTAGACGAATTTATTGAACGAGAACTGATGACCCAATTGATCAATGCTTCTCAGCGAGGCGAGGTCGCCGCGACGATCTCGTCGTGCGGAGTTTGGAACTTGCCGTGGGCTCTTGAGCGAGGATTACTGCGTTCTCCAATTCCGGACCTTTTGCTGCTCTCTACGCAGGACACAATCTTTCTGTGGCAACTAGGCATTCGCGCAGACAATGAACTTGAGATCTCGTCGGGATTTGTACGCCGATTGTTCGCGAGAATCGCAGGAAACGAATAAA
>Ga0210394_10001319_pt1 | contig 40748 bp, 44 predicted proteins | sample IncBWC12MmetaG_FD_160121 | JGI IMG/M metagenome (GOLD analysis project Ga0210394, IMG submission 160121) | Forest soil microbial communities from Barre Woods Harvard Forest LTER site, Petersham, Massachusetts, United States - Inc-BW-C-12-M | ecosystem: Environmental > Terrestrial > Soil >... | reverse complement strand
CAGCGTCGGCAGGTCGGCAACATCGAACAGGTTCTTGACCGCGAACGGCACGCCGGCCAGCGCGGGAAGCCGTTCGCCTCTCGCCCTTGCGTCATCGAGCGCCTGCGCGCGAGCAAGCGCGCGCCGTTCGGTGACGGTGGTGAAGGAATTGAGCAGCGGATCGCGCTCGCGGATGCGCGCCAGCGTCGCCTCGACAATATGCGTCGCGCTGACACGGCCGGCGGTGACCGCAGCGGCGATAGTGGCGGCCGAGTCCCAGGAAAAATCGCCGGCCGCGGTCTCAAGCATGGAAGACCGGCGCCGGCTCGGCATCGTCCGGCAGCGCAAATTCGTCGACCAGCGACGCGTGGCGCAGGATCAAACGCAGATTCAACGCGATGCTTTTGTGCCAGGCCGGATCGAGCGTCAGGCCGAGCGCCTGTGCGCTCGCTGCCGCGAGGGCGTCGATGGAATTCTCAGGCTTCGTCTTGGCGGCTGCGCGAGCGGGACGGGGGCGCTTGGCGCGCGCGGATTTCGTCTTGCGGCCGGCTTTCCGATTCATGCCTTCGGCACCAGCAAAAACTCTTCGGCGAAATGGCAGGCGACCTGCCGGGGGCCGAAGCGCCGCAGTTTTGGCATCGTGGTCTTGCACATGGCGGCGCTCAGCGGACAACGGCCATAGAAGCGGCAAACGTTCGGATCGGGATCGATCGGACTGCGCGGCTCGCCGGTCAGCCGCAACCGCCCGCCGCCATTCTCGTGCAAACGCGGCACGGCGGCAACCAGCGCCTGGGTATAGGGATGCAGCGGATGTTCGAAGACTTCCGCGGCCGGGCCGGACTCGACGATCTTGCCGAGATACATCACCAGCACCCGGTCGCACAAAAGCCGCACCACAGAAAGATCGTGCGACACGAACAGATAGCTCATGCCGAACTCTCTCTTGAGCCGCTGCAAGAGCTGCAGGATGACCACCTGCACGGACACGTCAAGCGCCGCGGTCGGCTCGTCGAGCACCAGAAGCTCGGGCTCGACCGCGATGGCGCGGGCGATGCCGACACGGGCGCGCTGGCCGCCCGACAGCTGATGCGGATAGCGCGACAAGAACGGCAGTGGCAGCCCGCATTGCGACGCCACGGTCTCGACCCGTTCGGTCAGCGCCTTGCCGCGCATCTTGCGCAGGCGGCGCAGCGGATCGGCGATGGCGTCGAAGGCGGTGAAGCGCGGATTGACGCTTTCGCCGGCATCCTGGAACACCATCTGGATGCGGGCGCGGTCGCGATCGCGGGCGAAGACGCGCGACGGCTTGAGTGACAATTCGCGGGCGCCGAGCTTGATGCTGCCGTCGCTGACGTCGACTAGGCGAGTCAGCGCCCGCACCAAGGTCGACTTGCCGCAACCGGACTCGCCAACAAGCCCGACCGTCTCGCCCTTGTTGATGGTGAAGCTGACGTCATCGACGGCGTACACCTTGGGAAGCTTTTCCGGGCCGCCGGAAAAACGCCGCTTGAAGCGCGCTAGCGGCCCCGGCCCGCCGCCGACTGGAAACAGTTTCGATACCTCGGCAACGTCAAGCAGGATGGTCATGCTGCGCTCTCGGTTGGCACGTTCGCGATGCGCTCGGGCAAAGGATTCCAGCAGGCGACCATATGGCCGGACGCCGAAGTCGAACGCGGCAGCGGCTGCGCGCAGGTGTCGATTTTGCGCGGGCAACGTTCGGAGTAGCGGCAAGGCGGCAGGTTGGTGCGGCGCAGATCGGGGAGCGAGCCTGGAATGGAGGCAAGCTCATCGAGGCTCGCCGCCGAATCCGGTGTCGCCGCGATCAGCTCCGCAGTATAGGGATGTCGCGGGTGCTCGAAGAGTTCTTCGGTCGGCGCGTTCTCGACCACGTGGCCTGCGTGCATGACGACGATGCGGGCGGAGCGCTGGCCGGCCAGCGCCAGATCGTGGGTGATGAAGATCGTCGCCATGCCCATCTCCTTGGCGAGATCGTTGACCAGATCCATGATCACCGCTTGCGTGGTCACGTCGAGGCCGGTCGTTGGCTCGTCGGCGATCAAGAGCGAAGGCTTTGCCGCTAGCGCAATCGCGATCATGACGCGCTGGCACATGCCGCCTGACATTTCGAACGGATAGGCCTTGGCGCGGCGCGTCGGATCGGTGATGCCGACGGCGCGCAGCATGTCGATGGCCTGGCCCGGCGCGTCGCGTCGCGGCACGTTGCCGTGGCGAATCAGCACGTCGGCGATCTGGCGGCCCACGGTGCGGATCGGATTGAGCGCGGTGCGCGGGTTCTGAAAGATCATCGCGATCTCGCGACCACGTACGTCGGCAAGCTGGCCGGGTTTTGCTGCGAGCAGATCGAGCCCGCCGAGCATGGCGCGCCCGGCGGTGACCTTGCCCGCGGGATCGAGAATACCCATCACCGCATAGGCGGTAACGGATTTTCCCGATCCGGATTCGCCGACCAGCGCGATGGTCTCGCCCTTGTCGACGGCAAAGCTCACGCTATCCAGCGCGCGCACGATGCCGGAGCGGGTGCGGAATTCGACACTGAGCCCTTCGACGGAAAGCGCTGGTGCAGCCGTCGTCATGTGCGTCTCCTGGGATCGACCATGTCGCGCAAGCCGTCGCCGAGCAGGTTGAAGCAGAACACCGCGACCATCAGCGCCAAACCGGGGAAGAACGCGTTCCACCATTCCCCCGACACCATGAAGGCCGCGCCCTCGGCGACCATGATGCCCCATTCCGGCGTCGGCGGCCGCACGCCGAGCCCGATGAACGACAGGCCCGCGGCGTTAAGGATGGCGTAGCCCATGGTCAGCGACATCTGCACGACCAGGATCGGAAAAACGTTCGGCAGGATCTGAAACGCCAGGATGCGCCAATCGGAATTGCCGCTTAGCCGCGCCGCTTCGACAAAACCGGCCTCGCGCCGCACATTGGCTTCGGCGCGGGCGATGCGTGCATAAAGCGGAAAATTCACGATCGCGGTGGCCAGTACGATGTTCTGCACCGTATTGCCCAACGCCGCGACGATGCCCATGGCGAGCACGAACAGCGGGAACGCCATGATGGTGTCGGCGATGCGGCCGACGATGCGGTCGGTCCAGCCGCCGAAGAAGCCGGCGGCGACGCCGGCGAGGCCGCCCATCAGGAACACCAGCGCGACGGAAGCGACCGCAATGAAGAAATCGAGCCGCGTCGCGACGATGACGCGGCTGAAGACGTCGCGACCGAGCTGGTCGGTGCCGAACCAGTGATGCGCGCTCGGTGGCTTCAGCGCCTGGGCGGTGTCGCTCGACAACGGATTGTACGGCACGATATTCGGGCCAAGAATCGCGGCGAGCACGATCAGCACGAACAGCGCGAAGGCAAAGCCGGTGACCGGATTCTCCGCAATCACGTAGCGCGCATGGCGGAACAGTGCGGTCAAGGCGGCGTCGCGCCGCGGTGCTGCTGCGATGTCGGTCATGCTTCCAGCCTCACGCGCGGATCGATCAGTCCGTAGAGCACGTCGATCAACAGGTTGAGCGCGACGTACATCACCGCCATGGTCAGCACGAAACCCTGCACCGGCGCGAAGTCAGAGGCGAGGAGGGCCTCGACCGCATAGGAGCCGATGCCGGGCCAGGCGAACACTTTTTCGACCAACACATTGGCGCCGAGGAGGAATGAGAACACCATGCCGAGCGTGGTGATGACCGGCAGCATGGCGTTGCGGAACGCGTAAGTGACGATCACGGTGAACGACGACAGGCCGCTGGCGCGCGCGGTGCGCACGAAATCCGACGACAGCACCGCGAGCATCGAGGCGCGGGTCATGCGCGCGATCGGCGCGAGCGAGAAAATGCCGAGCGTCAGCGCCGGCAGGATGAGCTGCTTGAGGCTGGCGACAAAGGTTTCAGGCTGGCGCGCGATCAGGCTGTCGATGAGATAAAAGCCGGTGACCTGCGGCGGCGGATCGAAGAACACGTCGAGTCGCCCGAGCGGCGCCGGCGCCCAGCCGAGCAGGTAGTAGAAGACATAGACCAGGATCAGGCCGGTGAAGAATACCGGCAGCGATACGCCGAGTGTCGTGATGAGACGGCAGGCGTGATCGATCAGCGAATTCGGCCGCGTCGCGGCGAGGATGCCGAGTGGCACCGCGATGACGATGGAGACGAGGAGGCCGAGCAAGGTCAGTTCAGCCGAGGCCGGCAGCCGCGTGCGCAACTCGGTCAACACCGGCTGTCCGGTGGTGAGCGAGTTGCCGAGATTGCCGTGACCGAGGTCGACGACATAGCGGCCGAACTGCTCGATCAGCGGCTTGTCGAGGCCGAGTTTTACGCGGACTTCTTGGATGGCCTGCGGCGTCGCCGCGGGTCCAGCGAAATAGGCGGCCGGATCGCCCGGCAGCGCGCGGGTGAGCAGGAACGTCACGATCACCACGCCGATCAGGCTCGGGATCGCCATCGCCGCGCGCTTGAGGATCATCGTCAGCATGGTTGCACCGCGAGACGCCGACTCATGGCGTCACCCCTTCGCGAACGCGCGGTAATCGAGCCGGCGATGGAACCAGTATTCGTAGCCGGAGATGTTCTTCTGCATCGCGACGTTGACATAGGGCTGGTACAGCGGGATGCGCGGCAGGTCGGTGAAGGCGAGATCGACAAAACCTTTGACGCTCTTGTCGTAAGTCTCCTTGTCGCCGGTCGCGGCCGCTGAGCGGGCGCTGTCGATGAGCGCATCCATTGCCGGCGACTGATAGTCCATGGTGTTGAAGATCGATTTTCCCGAGTGGTAGCACCAGTAGAAAAAGTACTCGGGGTAATCGAGCCAGCCCGAGAATACGTTTTCGAACAGCGGCATGGTCTTCTTGGTGAGCTCGGTGCGCCAGTTCGCCCCCGGCACCTTGTTGATCGTTGTGGTGATGCCGATCTGCGCCAGGCTCTCTTGCACCAGGACGGCGATCGGCTCGTTGACGCCGGCAAAACCGAGGTCGAACGAGATCGGCACGTCGATGCTGCCGACGCCGGCCTCGGCGAGAAGCTTTTTCGCCTTGTCCAGATCGGTGTTGAATTTGTGCGGCTGCGGCCAGGCGACCTCGGTGGGTGCATCGGCCGGCACGCCGAACATCGGTTTGGCGAGGCCATATAGCACTGCATCCATGATCTTCTGATACGGAATGGCGTACGCGATGGCGTGCCGCACTTTCACGTCGTTGAACGGCGGGTTCTGCACGTTCATGCCGATATACTGGATGCCGTTCGAATACGGCGTCGACACGATGGCGAGCTTGCCGTCGGTTTTCAGCTCGGAAAAATCCTTGTTCGGCAGGTCGTAGGACACGTCGGCGTCGCCGCGCTCGAGCAAGGCGCGCCGGTTGCCGGCGTCGGGCACCATGCGCCAGACGATGCGCCTGATCTTCGGCAGCGGGCCGCCTTTCCAGTTTTCATTGCGCTCCAAAACCACCTGGGAACCAGCGGTCCAGTTGGTGACCTTATAGGCGCCACTGCCGACGGTATTGAGCTTGGTGAATTCCAGGCCCCAGGGATCCTGCTCGGTCGCCTTCGATTTCACCAATTTGGAATTGAGCACGCATGGCACGATGACGGCGAGGTCGGGAACGGTGAGCCGGTCCTTCTTCATGAAGTCGACGCGGAAGGTGTGGTCGTCGACAGCGACGAATTGCTCGGGCTTGGTCAGCGAGCCGGCGCTCATCTGGAAGGTCGGAAAGCCGCCGACGGTGACGGCGCGGTCGAACGACCATTTGACGTCGTCGGCGGTGATCGGCGTGCCATCCTGAAACACGGCGTCCTTGTGCAGCTTGAAGGTCACCGACATGTCGCCGATGGTCATGTCCTCGGCGAGCTCGGGTTTGAATTTGTATTTGTCGTAATAGGGAGTGCCGTTGGGCAGCGTCTTCATCTCGTGGCTGATCAGCCGGTCGTAGCAATTCCACGACACTTCATAGCCGGGCACGTTGGTGCCGACGCCGTGGATATCGAGATTGTTCGGCCCGCTTTCGGAGACGATGAGCAGCGTCTCCTGGCGCGCTTGCGCCTTGGCCGGCGACCACACCGCCGGCGCGGAAAGGGCGCTGGCGGCGGTGAGCGCGGTCATCGATTTGAGGAATTCGCGGCGCTTCATGAAGCTCTCCCGAGGCTGTGCTGACCTTGGTTCCGCAAGCCGCGTGCCATCCCCCGCCGCGCCGTTGCCGCAGGCTTAAGCCTTTGAATCCAGCGACTTGTGCAGGCGTCATGGCAGCGAATGACCGCCCGATGAGCGACCTAGGCAGGAGCCGCACATTTATTAGGCAATTGGCGCGGCTTCGCCGCCGCGCTGCCGGCTGAACTTCGCTGGCCCCGATCTTGCAGATTTCTACTCAGTGCGAGGCAGGAGATCGGGATGCCGCGCGTGACCTTCGAAGCCGAGCCTGCACCGCTGACCGTCGAGCTCGACGGCGCAGCGCTCGTCATCATCGACATGCAGCGCGATTTCCTCGAGCCCGGCGGGTTCGGCGCCGCGCTCGGCAACGACGTGACGCGATTGCAGGCCGCCGTCGCCCCGTGCCGGGACGTGCTCGCCGCCGCGCGGCACCTTGGCCTCCTGGTCATCCATACCCGTGAAGGCCATCGGCCGGATTTGTCCGATGCGCCGCCGCACAAGGTCGAGCGCGGCGATCCTAAAAACCGCATCGGCGCCCGCGGCCCGATGGGCCGCATCCTCGTCCGCGGCGAGCCGGGCCACGACATCATCGCCGCGCTTTATCCGCTGCAAGAAGAGCCGGTGATCGACAAGCCGGGCAAGGGCGCGTTTTACCAGACCGACCTCGAACTGATGCTGCGCAATCGCGGCATCGATACGTTGTTCGTCGCCGGTGTGACCACGGAAGTCTGCGTTAACACCACCGTGCGCGAAGCCAACGATCGCGGCTTCCGCTGCATCGTGCTGGCGGACTGCTGCGCCAGCTATTTCCCCGAATTCCATGAGGCCGGCCTTGCCATGATCAAGGCGCAGGGCGGCATTTTCGGCTCCGTCGCCGGATCGCAGCCGCTGCTCGCCGCGATCGCGGCGCTGCCAAACAAACAACAACGCAAATCGATGTAAGGGATGAACAGGAGCGCAGCATGACGACCACTCAACCGGCACTGCATCGCCCGGCGGTATGGACGGCCGGCGACTGGAATGCGTTCTTCGGCTTCGGCACCAACATTCTGGTCAACATGCTGGTGCTCACCGGCCTGCTGCGCTTCGTGTTGAAGATGCCGGACTCACTGGTGTTCGGCCGCATCCTGCCGGCGCTCGGCATGATGATGTGCCTGTCGACGCTGTACTACGCCTGGCTCGCCTACCGGCTGGCGAAAACGACCGGACGCAGCGATGTCTGCGCGTTGCCGTCGGGCGTGAGCGTGCCGCACATGTTCATCGTCACCTTCGTGATAATGCTGCCGATCTCGGTGCAGACCCACGATCCGATCCAAGGCTGGGAGGCGGGACTGGTCTGGGTTTTCTTCCAGAGTTTTATCCTGATGATCGGCGGCTTCATCGCGCCGTTCATTCGCAAGATCACGCCGCGCGCGGCGCTGCTCGGCACGCTGGCCGGCGTTTCGATTACCTTCATCTCCATGCGTCCGGCGCTGGAAATCTATATGACGCCGGTGATCGGGCTGCCCTGCCTCGCCATCATCACGGTGAACTGGCTCGGCGGCTTTCGCTATCCGAAAGGCATTCCCGCGGGCCTGGTGGCGATTGCGGTCGGCATGATCATCGCCTGGGGCTCGAACGTCGTCGGCCTGCATTACGGCGGCTTGAGCGTGCAAGGCGTCACCGACGCGTTCACCAATTTCGGCTTCAACGTGCCGGTTCCCGCGGTCGATCACGTGTTCTCCGGCTTCCACTATCTCGGCATCATCCTCGTCACCGCGGTGCCGTTCGGCATCTACGACCTGGTCGAAGCCATGGACAATGTCGAGAGCGCGGAAGCGGCCGGCGATCCGTATCCGACGACGCGCGTTCTCACCGCCGACGGCGTCGTCAGCCTGATCGGCTGCCTGATGGGTAATCCCTTCATCAACGCGGTCTATATCGGCCATCCCGGTTGGAAGGGCATGGGCGGCCGCATCGGCTATTCGGCGGCGACCGGGCTGATGGTGATCGTGTTGTCGTGGTTCGGCGTCATCTCGCTGCTGCTGGCGCTGGTGCCGGTGGTCGCGATCTCGCCGATCCTGCTCTACATCGGCATGCTGATCGGCGCGCAGGCGTTCCAGACGACACCACCGGCGCACGCGCCGGCGATCGTGCTGGCGCTGACGCCGCATCTGGCGGCCTGGTGCAAGACATTGATGGACGGCGCGCTCGGCGTTGCCGGCGCCAGCGCCGCGGCGCTCGGCTTCGACAAGCTCGGCAATGTCGGCGTTCTTTACCCCGGCCTGCAAACGCTCGGCGGCGGCGCCATCCTTACCGGCCTCGTGCTGGCGGCGATCGGCGCTAATGTCATCGACAAGAAATTCGTCAATGCCGCGGCCTTCGCGCTTGCCGGCGCGGTGTTGACATTCTTCGGCTTCATGCACGGCGAAGCGGTTGGCATCGCAGTGACGCCCACGGTCGCGGTGGCTTATGGCATCGTTGCGGTATTCTTGTACGCACTGAGCCGCTACCCGGCGCTGGCGCCGGCGCTGACCGGCTCGGCTGAAGTGATGGCTGCAACCCCTGCCGAGTGAGCGGAATCGCGTCAGCGAATCGGTGCCACTTAGGGTGCTCGTTTTGCGCTGCGGCAAAGCCTGACTTTGTCGGGCTGGGCCTGACGCGGTACCGCCAAATACCCCGATTTTACCGTAAATTACTGGTGATTCCCCAAATCAACCTTAGGTAACCATGCCCGCAATAACTCGGCGCTATCCACCGCGGCGCCTTGAATGTCTGGTATGCCCTTGTTTCGCCATGTATAAGACGGGCAAGTGACAACAATCTAGGATTGGACCGATTCAATGAAGAGCAGAGGCCCGCAAAGTTTGGACAAGGTCGTTGGCCGCAATATCCGCGTGCACCGGCTGGCCAAAGGCATGTCACAGACGGACTTGGCAAACGAGCTCGGCATCACTTTTCAGCAAATACAGAAGTACGAGAAAGGCACGAACCGCGTCGGTAGCGGCCGGCTTTTCGAAATCAGCGTGATCCTCGGCGTTTCGGTCCTTACGCTGTTTGAAGGGGGCAAAGCGACGCTGGCGAAGGGCGACGATTCTTCGCCGTTCAATCTGCTGGCCGACCCGCTGTCGCTACGCCTGGTTCAGGCATTTGCAGAGATTTCGGAACGGCGCACGCGACACTCGCTGGTCGATCTCGTCGAATCGATGAAGTCACGGAAAAACTAATTCTCGGCGCGGCGCCGGCGGCACGCCGATGCGTGCCCTGTAATCAGTGCGGAGTCATCGAATGCAGCGGCTGGACCGAGATGTCCAGGCTGCTTTCCTCGGTGATCGTCGCGATCGTCATTTGCAGCAAATGCGATCCCGCCTCGCTGAGAGCGCGTACGTCTTCGAGCGCATATGACAAATACGCAACGACCAGTTCGCGCTGGTGCGGGCTTAAGGTTTTACTTTCTTTTTCGCTATGTAACATCCTGATACTCCCACATGTACTGTTGGTCCCCAAGATCAGGCGTGAGCGGCTAAACGACTTCTTGTCTTCCCGGCTACCGATGCGCTTTCACTTTCACTCCTGTGTCGACTGCTCGGCGTCGCGATCCTCTTGCAGGTGATCGAGCTCGGCGGCCTTCTGCATCAATTCAACCCCGATCGCTTCGAGTTCATGCGCGGTCGGCAAGTGCGGGCAGTCACGCGCGAGTCGCGTGCACCGTTGCGCCTGCTCGCGCAGATAAGGCGCATCGACCCAGATCCAGGTATAAGGTTCAGCGGAACTCGATATCATCGGCTCGCCCCGCCGCTATTTCAGCTTTGTGTCCCGCAAGTCGAGCGGTTGGGCGCGCGGCTTAATGCGAATTTGGAATAGCCTGCCTGCTTTTCGAAGAGTTTTCCCCACGGCTGATCGCATTCCATGCCACGTGTCCGCCTATTCGGCAGGTTTATCACGGGCAAGGGGGTATCTGAATCGTACAAAGGTACCGCCGCCGCCGGCGGCGGCTAAGTACTAAAGTACTGGACCGCCGGCGCCGTGGCCGGTCCGATTATTCGGAGACCGGCTCGAGGCGCGCCGCGTGAGCTGCCTGCTTGCGCACCGCGACGGCATATTGCCCATGTTTGCGCTTCGGCGTGGTGTTGGGCACGACGACGGTGCGATGAAACGCCTCCCAATTTTCGGCAGAAAGCTCGTCCAGGCTTTTCACGGAGAAGTTCTGTAGAAACTTGTCCGCATAAAACTCCTTGCGGACCGGCTGCACCTGCAGGAAGGGCACGTCGGCTCGGAATTCGATGGGGACGTCGGTCTTGAGCAGGCGGACGTTGTCGAACAGCGGGCCGAACCAGGTATCGGTTTCGATGATGCCTTCCAGCATCTGGTAGGACGGGCTTTTCGACAGGTTCGCCACCCCGCGAACCAGCAGGCTCCAGCCCGGCGCGGTCTTGGCGACGCAACCGGTCCAGATTTGCAGTTGTCCCGGCTGGATCGACGGCGACAGGAACGGCGGCGAGAAGCCGCGCACGTCGGCCGGCGCGTGCCGGTCGAAGTGCTGGCGAAACCCCGGATATTGCACCGCGTCGCGGGTCAGCGGCAGCCACTCGTCGACGCCCGGATAGGTCCACAGCATGTCGTGGCCGTCCCAGACCACTTTGAAGTTTATCGGCAAAAACACATACCAACCGAACGCCGAGGCGCTGGTGATCGCCTCGCAATAGCGCAACGCCCGCGCCGGAATGACGCCGCCGACCGACTTGTCGGCCCGCCGCGGCGGCAGGCCATCGGCAACCAGTTGAAAGAACTGGGCAAGTGGGGTGTCGGGTGGGGTAACACCGCGCATAACGTCAACCACTCTGGTGTCGATTTCCCTTGAAGGATGCTGTGTCGGCACAACTTACCTCACGCGCAAGCTTACCCGCGGGATGATGTTGGCGCTCCCGCGGATAAACAACCACTCTGAAACGTTACCAGATGGAAAACGTTTCCTATAACGCGTATCCTGCAACTCCTTTATTTCTTCGGAGCGAACACCGGAGCGTCGTCTCCAAGATGCACTTTGCCCTGATTCGCGGTGGCGGCGTCACGGACCGCCTTATCGCCCGCGCAGATGGCGGCAGGAGCGAACACCGGAGCGTCGTCTCCGAGATGCACTTTCCCCTGATTTGCGGTAGCGGCGTCACGGACTGCCTTATCGCCCGCGCGGATGGCGGCAGGAGCGAACACCGGAGCGTCGTCTCCGAGATGCACTTTGCCCTGATTTGCGGTAGCGGCGTCACGGATCGCCTTGTCGCCCAATCTAATCTTAGTCATGGATGTCTCCGTTGCTATCAGTCGCCTGTTGACTGTATTTCCAGCCTAAAAGGCGCTGAACGGCCCGCAACGAAACAAAAGCTTTTTCCACTGTGCTGAGGTCTTAGGACCTCAGTGTCCAGTTGCCGGACGAAGGTACCTACCGCAGGTGACTTCCGGCCGCTTTATTTTCAACGCGAAGTAGAACATTGATTGTGAAACCTTGCCGGACTGCCAGATGAAAGCCCCACGCGCCAGCAAGCTTGTCGTCGTGATCGAAGACGATCCGCTTGTCCTCGAAGCGACTGGAGGTCTGTTGCGTTCGTGGGGCTGCCGGGTGGTCGCTGCGGAATCCTATAGCGAAGCAATTCGGAAGCTTTCAGAGATCGGCCAGCGTCCCGATTTGATCGTGTGTGATTATCGTCTTCCGCAAGGGCCGACAGGGGTAGATGCTATTGAATTGCTGCGCGATGCGTTCGAGATTCCTGCGCTTCTCATCAGCGGTGACGCGACCTCTCCGCATCGTGACAACGGTGTCGGCGGCTACCGCCTCTTGCACAAGCCAGTAAGCCCTGAGACTTTTCGTGCTGTGTTGGTCGACGCGTCAGTGCTGCAACCCACCGATTAATTGAGTTTGCAGATGGGCGAAAATGTTAAGATTGCGCGCCCGGTGGACTATGGCTTACTTGTGCTGCTTGGGGTTCTCTTGGGAATACCTTATGCGCTTACGAAAATCTCGCAAACAACAATCCCCCCGCTGACGGGAGTTGCGATTCGTCTATTGATCGCTGCAATTGTACTTTGGATCTTTGCCCTTGCGTCGAGGGCAAAGCTATCGATACTTAAGGACTACATCCCGCGCCTGTTTGTACAGGGCTGCATCTCGTGCGCCATTCCGTACACGCTCATAGCGTACGGCCAAACGTCCGTGAACAGCGCTCTAGCGGCCATACTAAACTCAACAACTCCACTGTTCGTATGTCTCATAAGCCTCATCTGGACTCAGAGGGAGCCGCTGAGACTTGGCCGGATGGTCGGCGTGTCGGCTGGACTGGCAGGGGTTGTTATGATCGCGGGGGCGAATTCACTTACTGGACTTGGAAAAGACGTATTCGGTCAAGCGGCGATTATTTTGGCGACTGTGTCATCTGCCGTTGCTGCAATTCAGGGTAGGCGCTTCAACGACGTGCCGCCGGAACTCGCCGCGGCAGGAACTCTTACATGCGGAGCGCTTGTTCTTGTGCCACTGTGTTTTGTCGTCGATGCTCCGCTGCACTTTACGCCTTCGGCAGGCTCCGTTGTTGCGTTGCTTGTCAACGCCATATTCGCGACTGCGCTCAGATCCGTTATCTATTTCCGCCTGCTCCGGACGATCGGAAGCGTAGGGACCACAAGTGTCAGTTATCTCAAGCCGGCCATTGCAGTGCTCATCGGCGTTACGTTAATGGGCGAAGCCTTAACATGGACGGCGATGATAGGTTTGCTGGCAATCCTGTTCGGCGTTGCCGCAATCAACCAATCCGATCTCTGGGCTCCCTCGTGGCTCGCATCTAGATTTGCGACACGTGCCACGGCAGCAAACTGAGGTCATTCCGAGATTGTAAGTAGTTTTGTTGGGCGAGCGTGTGTCGATAGTGCTTCAAGATTGGACTGGATTCGGCAAAGGCGTTCGCGAGCAGTAATGTGCTTGATTGGTATTTCATTCTATTACTGCGTCCGCGCCCGCGAGAAGGATTCGTGGCACGTCAAGCCCAAGAGCGCGGGCTGCTTTCCGGTTGATTACGAGCTCGAATTTCTTCGGCGCCTGCACCGGTAGTTCCCCCGGCTTCGCTCCGCGAAGAATACGGTCGACATAGTCGGGAGCCCGTCTGAATAAATCCAAGACATCAACTCCGTAGGATAGTAGGCCTCCTTCATCTACGAAATAGCGGTATGGATAGATGGTTGGTATCCGCAGGCGAGTAGTTTGTGCGACGATCAGTTTGCGATTAAGCGATGTAAAATTATCGGGCATGACAATGAGCGCGCTGCCTGGAACGGCTCCAAAGTCAGTGAGCGCTGGCTCAATTTCGGCGGTACTGTGAACCTCCATCGCAATCGGAGTGACATGAAATTGCTTCGCGGACTCCATGAAAGAAGGAAAATAGTATTTTCCGGAGTTAGTGGCGGATTCTGGATTATACATTATCGCCACACGCGCTAGATTGGGCACTAGTAACCTGAGGATGGATAGATATTTGCCGCTGATCGTTGCCTGGAGATTAGTGAAGCCGGTGACGTTTCCGCCTGGGTGCGCCAAGCTTGTTACAAAGCCGCTACCAATAGGATCGGATACAACGACGAATACGATTGGAATAGTCAATGTAGCCTGGAGAAGCGCGGCAACAACGGGCGTGCTGTGCCCAATGATAACGTCGGGATGAAGCCCGGCCAGTTCCTTCGCAAAACCATGCATGAGATCCTCATTGCCGGCAGCGAATCGATATTCCATTCGAAGGTTCTGACCGACGATCCACCCCTTTTTGGCAAGGCCCTGCTCAATAACCTTGGCGCGAGCTTGAGTTTCCTCATCGTTAGCTAACCCCATCAGCACACCAACAATGCGCAAACGGGTTGTGGATTGTGCATTCGCCGGTATTGAGCGTGCTACCAGCATGGCACTTAGCAAAGCTATGAATACGCGCCGCTCAAGATTCTTTGCCCCGACCATGGATTAATGTCTCGAAAGTGGAAACTCACCTGTTTATTTGAAGGGCGGGCGCCCTAGCGGCTGACACAATTACACCTACGAGGGCGACGACAAAGCAGCATTCTGTCACATTTTGCCGCCTTTTGTGCTCCTTCCGCCAGAGCAACGGGCTGATATGATGCCAGGCGGCATAAATCGTCCGAAATTGGGCGCAGGGGTCTTGCCGCACGCCAAGATTGAAATGACAAAATCTTCGCCAGTAAGAGGAGAGAGTGCGCCGCCCCCGGCGCGTGGCGGACTATTTCTAAAATATGTCGTGATGTTTGTCGCCATCGTTATTCTTGCTTTGGCGATCAATGGTGTGTCCGATATCTGGTTCTCCTACCACGAACAGCAGAATCTCCTATTTCGCATACAACGCGAGCAGGCAAAGTCTGCAGCAGATAAGATCGAGCAATTCCTCAACGAGATCACGACCGGATTGGCGTGGCAAACCCAACTGTCCTTCAACGACAGTACATTAGACGAATGGCAGTTTGATGCAGTTCGCCTATTGCGCCAAGTACCAGCCCTGACCGAAATCGTACAGCTGGATGCGAAGGGAAGCGAGCAGTTCCGTATGTCCCGGGAAGCGCCGGATGTCATCGCGAGCCACGCCGATCATTCGCAGGAGGCTGCATTCATTGAAGCCATGGCCAACAAAGTCTATTATGGGCAGGTCTATTTCATCGATGAATCACAACCGTATATGACGGTTGCCATGGCCGGTGTTCGACCGGAATACGGTGTTATCGTTGGGCAGGTGAACCTTACCTTCATTTGGGATGTCGTATCCCAAATTCAGGTCGGCAAGCACGGTCAGGCTTATGTTGTTGACCAAGCGGGAGGCCTTATCGCGCATCCGGATATAAGCCAAGTGCTGCGTAAGACCGACATGTCCGGTCTTGCACAGGTACAAGCGGCACGTGTGGCAAAATTGAACGGCTTGCCGGATCAGCCCTTGCAGGGTGTTAACATCGGGGGGCGTCACGTCTTGAGCGCCTATGCCGATGTGACGCCACCAGGGTGGCTCGTTTTTGCCGAGCTACCCATCGATGAGGCTTATGCTCCGCTATATGATTCCGCTTTGCGCTCCGGCGTTATAATTCTAGTGGCGCTCGTACTAGCCATTCTCGCCGGACTGTTGCTGGCCCGCCACATGGTCGTGCCGATTCGTGCTCTGCGCGACGGTGCCGTGCGCATCGGCAGCGGCGATCTCGGGCAGCGTATTTCGATCAACACCGGCGACGAACTCGAAGCGCTGGGCGATCAATTCAACAGCATGGCCGCCCGGCTGCAGGAATCCTACGCCGGTTTGGAAAGCAAGGTCGAAGAACGCACCCGCCAGCTCGAAGCCGCCAACCAGGCCAAGTCGCGCTTCATTGCGGCCGCCAGCCACGATTTGCGTCAGCCGCTCCATGCCTTGGGCCTCTTCGTCGCGCAGCTGCAAGGCAGGTTGCGCGCCGCCGAGCGTAGTCAGATCATCAGCCGCATCGAGGCGGCGCTCTCCGCCATGAACGAGCTGTTCAGCGCCCTGCTCGATATCTCGAAGCTCGATGCCGGCGCGACCACCATCAACATCACGGTGTTCCCGGTCGCGCAATTGTTGGCTCACGCCGAGACCACCTTTGCCGGCGCGGCGCGGGAGAAAAAGCTCTCGTTCCGGGCGATGCCGACCGACGCCTGGGTGCGCAGCGACTTCATCTTGCTGGAGCAGATCGTCTTCAATTTGATCACCAATGCGCTGCGCTATACGCGCAGCGGCGGCGTGGTCGTCGGCTGCCGCAAACGCGGCGATCAGTTGCGCGTCGAGGTGTGGGACTCCGGCATCGGCATCGCCGCCGATCAGCACGACAAGATATTCGGCGAGTTCTATCGCTTGGGCGAACCGGACCGCGACCGGCGCGCCGGCCTCGGTCTCGGGCTTGCCATCGTCGATCGCCTCTGCCGCCTGCTCGATCACCCGATCGAGGTCAGATCGACCGTGGGCAAGGGCTCCGTCTTTGCCGTCACGGTCCCGCTCGCTCCGGCCAACAAGCGAGCCATCGAGGCGTCCATTGTTCCGCGCGCCCAGCCGAGCCTGTCGCATGACAAGCTCGTCCTGGTGATCGACGACGATCCGCTGGTGCTCGAAGGCATGAGCGGGATTTTCCGCAAATGGGGTTGCCGGGTCATCACCGCGGACAGCGACAGCAAGGCGCTCAAGGCGGTGGCCGAGCAGGACGATCTTCCGGACCTGATCATCTCGGATTATCACTTGGCCAACGACCGCACCGGCATCGAGACCATCGAATGGCTGCGCGGCGAATTGTCGGCGCAAATTCCCGCTTTTCTCATCAGCGGCGATACCGATCCGGCGACGCTGCACGAAGCGAAGGCCAAGGGTCTTCACCTGCTGCACAAGCCGGTCGATCCAATGGCGCTGCGCGCCATGTTCAATCAGGCGGTCAAGCCGGTACCGCGTGCGGTCGTGCGCAGGCTGCCCGATGCGGAAGAGTCGAGACCCGACGCAACCTCGCCCTAAACTAAGGGCGTCATGCTTTTGGCGTGAGCTTCCAGCCCAGCTCGGTGACGGCGATCACCGCCTCGGTGCGGTTGGACACTTTCAACGCCCGCAAGATCGCGGTGACGTGATTTTTGACCGTGGGCTCGGCGAGATTGAGCGCCCGGCAAATGACCTTGTTGCTGTTGCCTTGCATCATCAGCGCGAGCACGTCTTGCTGACGCTCCGACAACCCGAGATCGGAGAGCGAGACGATCGCGCGGTTTTCACCTGGGCGGTTTTCAAACTGCTGGTTCGGCGCCTCGGCAAATCCCTCGGGCGCCAGAATTTCCGGAGGAATGTAGACGCTTCCGGCGAAAACCAGTTGCAGCGCGCTCAGCATGACCTCGCGCCGCGCCGATTTGGGAATGAAGCCGGCGGCGCCGAGATCAAGCACTTTTTGGACATTGGCGCGATCCTGCAGCGCCGACAACACGACGACCGAGATGGCGGGATAGCGCTCGCGCAATTCGGCAAGCACCGAAAGGCCGTCGCGGCCCGGCAAGGTCAGGTCGAGCAATATCAGGTTGATATCGAGGTTGCCGGCAATGATGTCAAAAGCCTGCTGGCTGTCGGACGCCTCCAGCACCGTAACGCCGCGCTGAAGCTTCTTCAGCACGCCCTGCAACGCATCACGAATCAAAGCGTGATCGTCGACGATCAGAATCTTCATCCCCAATAGCCCCAACATAGCCGGCACAAATGCCGCTCAACGCAGACTCAAGCGCCGCGTCTACAGTCCCCGTGCCGTGGCCGACGTCCCCTCAGTGCCACCCGGCTGGAATTTAATCCCCGACCCAACCCACAAGACAAGGATTATCGTCCGCTAATCCGGGGTTGAAATGGGTCACTACAAGCCCCCACAACCGATTTTAGGTCCGCCGCGGCGGCACGACAAACGACGGCTTCCGGCCAAAAAGCCGCTGTTCTCACATATAAACAAGCCGTGGATGGGAATGCGGGGTGCCCCTGGGCCGCGGTTCTGGCGGCGGCTGCCGGTCAAGCCGCAGTCGCGCGGCGACTATTTGTCCTGGCTCTGCGCCAGGTAGCTGACGAGCTCGACGATGGAGCGGCGGAGCTTTGCTGAGCGGATCTTCACGAAGCCGGCGACCAGGGTCAGCCCGTCCGACGTAGCCAGGAATTCCGAGACATGGGTGAGCGACGGAGTGTCCGGGACGTCCGCTTTCGCGCCCTGGACGCCGGGCGCGCCTTCAAAGAAAAATTCCACGGGCACGCGGAGAATGTGCGCGATCTGCTGCAGCCGGCTGGCGCCGACCCGGTTGACGCCCTTCTCGTATTTCTGGATCTGCTGGAAGGTGAGGTCGAGGCCTTGGGCCAAGGTGGTCTGCGACATGCCGAGCATCAGGCGGCGCATCCGTATGCGCGCACCGACATGCTTGTCGGTCGGGTTGGGCGTTTTGATCGCCATCATTCGGCAATTCCACTTGCATGAGCGTTGCGCATTTTAGCGGGCTATCAAACGCCGCCGCGCCGAATGCCGCCGGCGCGCGCGTGCCACGACTCGCGATCGGTGAAGGGGATTGTCCCTTGCTTCGGAAATTTGGGATTTTGCCGCGCCGCGTGGCTTAAGCAACGCCGTTGGAGCATATCGCCGGGAGTTGCATTCGAAGGACGCAATCGGCGGCTGAACTGAGAGATTTGGACACGCGCCCATATATGCTGGAACGGCTTTCGTTGGATTTTGTGACCCAGCAACAGCAACACAAAGGTCGGAAGAGATTCGATCAGCATTCACATTGCCGGTCTATGTGTCATTATAGCCGTGCCTTCGGTTCATTCGATGACGTCTAATGAATGGCTGACATTGAGACACGGCTGTTCCGCTATTTCGCGGTGCTTGCGGAAGAGCAGCATTTTTCCCATGCCGCGCATCGGCTCGACATCACGCCGCCGACGCTGACGCATCAGATCAAGAAACTGGAACGTCTGGTGGGCGCGCGGCTGGTCGAGCGCAAGGGCAATACGCATGTGGCGTTGACCCAAGCGGGCTTGCGTTTTTTCGAACGCGCGCAGCATGTGCTGCGCCAGGTCGAGGAAGCCAAGATCGTCGCGCAGCAGGCGCAGCGCGGCGAAGTCGGCCGCATCGACATCGGCTTCATGGCGTCGGCGGTGTGCTCGGGCGTTTTGCAGAAATCGCTTGCCGATTTTTGCCGCGCCAATCCGGCGATCGAGATCAACATGCGCAAACTCGTGCCGATGGACCAGATCAAGGCGATTATGCGCAAGGACCTCGACGCCGGCTTTACCCGCAGCCCACACAAATATCCCGCCGGACTTGAAGGATTCGACGTCCACCGCCAGCCGATGGTGCTGGCATTGCCCGCCAAGCATCCGCTGGCGCGCCGCAAGACCATCACTCCCGCGGCGCTGAAAGAGGAGTTGTTCATCAACACCGGCCCCGAGCTCGACGTCGGCTTCTTGGGCCACGCCGAAGCCGTCGCCGGGCACTTCACGCCGCGGGTGGTCAAGCGCGACGATGATTTCATGACCATCCTGACCTACGTGTCCATGGGCTACGGTATCGGCGTCATGCCGCAGACCATGACCAGGATAAATATTCCAAACGTCGTTTTCCGTGAGATTGCGGCAAGCTCGGTGCCGAAATCGGCGATCGCCTTCGTCTATCGCCGCAACGATTCCTCGCCGCAAACCGATCTGTTGATCAAGCACATGCGCAGCCATGCGCTGCGGCGCTGAGCGACCTGCACAGCCTTGCCTGCTATAGCTTGCCGCAGGTTTTTATGCGTCAAATGTGCGACCCATAGGGAGGATTTATGAAACTCGGCATTGTCGGCCTCGGCCGCATGGGCGCGGCTATATCCAGCCGTCTGCGCCAGCAGGGCTTTGACGTGACGGGCTGGGACCAGAACGCCAAAGCGAATGAGGCGATGGCCACGGACGGGTTACGGATCGCCGCCAACGCCCGCGGCGTTGCCGCGGTCGCCGAGGTCGTCATTTCCAGTATCACCGAAGATCACGGCGTGCGGAAGATTTTCACCGGCGCGGCTGGGTTCCTCGAAGGCGACGTCAAGGGCAAGCTGTTCATCGAGATGAGCACATTGCAGCCGATGACCGGCCGCGAGCTTAAGCCGCTGGTCGAAGCGCGCGGCGCGCGTTTGATCGAAGCGCCGGTGCTCGGGACGATTCCACAGGTGCAGGCCGGCACGTTGTTCGCCATGGTTGGCGGTGCGGCTGAGGATCTCGATCGCGCGAGGCCGGTGCTGGAAAAGCTGACCCGGCGCATCGTTCACATGGGCCCAAACGGCAGCGGCTATGCGATGAAGCTCGCCGCCAATCTCGGGCTGGGCGCCTATATCCAGGCGGTGGCGGAATCGCTCGCGCTCGGCCTGCAGCAAGGCCTCGACCTCGATCTCATGGTCGACGTGCTGCAGGAGAGCGCCACCGCATGCGGCTGGCTTAAGAGCAAGGCCGAAGTGCTCAAGGGCAACAAGGGCGACATGACGCTCGACATTCGTACGCTGCGCAAGGACATCATGTCGGCGGTGGCGACCGGCGCGCTCACCGGCGTGCCGATGCCGTTGGCGGCCGGTACGCTGGCGTCGCTGTCGGCGGCGGTCGACGGCGATTACGGCAACGGCGATCTCGCCGAATTGCCGAAATTCTTTCGCGACGCCATGCTGCAAAAGTTTGATCGTTGAAGCGACGGGAGGATTTCGTGCGTCATACATTCGGAAAATTCGCGGCTTTGAGCTTTGGCGCACTGGCGGCGGGTTCGTTGCTCGCGTCTCTTAGCGCGCTCGCCGATCCATTTCCGCCCGGCGCCCAGGCGCAGAACGTGAAACAGATCGGATTTTCGGCGCTCGGCGGGCGCTACGGCGCCTTCAAGATCGCCATCAAGCACACCGCAGACGACAAGTGGTATCTCTACACGGGCCATTCCTTCAATCAGGGCTGGAGCATTGTCGACGTCACCGACCCGGCCAATCCGCGCTATGTGAAATTCATTCCGTTCGAGACCGACGATAAGAGCATCATCACCGCGCAAGTGACCCTGCACGACAATCTGTTGATCACGTCGTTGAACAGTTTTCGGCCGCAAAAGAACCCGCTGCCGGCGATCCTGCTGTGGGACATTTCCGATCCGGAAAATCCCAAGCAGGTCGGCTCGTGGATGGGCGGCGTCACCGGCGCCCACCGCAATTCCTATCCGGGCGGCAAATACGCCTATCTCTCGACCAGCTATCCGGGCTTCAAGGCCCATATCTTGGTGATCCTCGACGTCAGCGATCCGGCGCACCCGAAAGAAGTCGGCAAATGGTGGCAGCCCGGCCAGAAGGAAGGCGAGGCGCCATCGCCTTATCCGGAAGGTTTTCATGGGCCGGTCAATATCAGCCCCGACGGCAAGATGGCGTCGCTCGGCTATACGCCGGACGTGGTCAATCTCGATTTGACCGATCCGGCGAACCCGAAGCTGATCGGCAAGCTGCATATCACGGAACCGTTCGCCAGCGTCGGCACGCAGTCGGTTCACACCGTGCTGCCGCTGTGGGACCGCAACCTGCTTTATGTCAGCTCGGAAGCGCAGAAGGAAAAATGCCAGGACGACGGCTTGAACTTCGCCGGCATGATCGACAACGCCGATCCGGCGCATCCGCGGCTGATCTCGATCCTTCCGACGCCGGTGCCGCCGGCCGACGCGCCGTACAAGGATTTCTGCGACAAAGGCGGGCGCTTCGGCCCGCACAATACCAGCCAGGAAATCCACAATCCGGCGATCGAACAGCCCGGCAAGCTCATCGACGTCGCCTGGTTCAATGCCGGGCTGCGCATCTTCGACATCAGTGACCCGCGCCTGCCCAAGGAAGTCGCCTATTTCATGCCGCCGGAGCGGCCCAACATGCCGGCGCAATCCGGCGCGCACGCTTCAGAGATCAACTGGAGCGAAGAGCTCGCCGTCGACGCCCGCGGCAACATCTTCATGAACGACGACAAATGGGGACTGTTCGTGCTGCGCTACACCGGCGAGGCGCCGAAATAGCCGCGACCGGAGAGACTTCGCAAAAGCCTCGCGCCGGTTACCAAATTTATACGTTTGGCCACGCAAAATGCCGATCGCCGGGACGCCTCATGGAGCGATTGAGGGGTCGATCGATGACGGATAACGCCTATCTCGCGTGCCAAGTCGGCATCATCTGCGGGCTGTTGTTTCTTGTCGCAGTCACCGCGGTGAGCCAACATCCGCAGTGGTTCGGTTAGCCGATCGGTACGCCGGCAAACTGAATTCCCGTCATTCCGCCGCCTGCGCCATCACGTGCTGGCGGAATTTCGGCATCACCTCCTGCGCCAATAGCCGCATCGAGTCGCGCTCCCAGGCGCGGTTCGGTCCACTCCAGTCGAGCCCCGTCATCAGCAGGGTGCCGAACGGCCCCACCGTGTCGCGGAAGGCGACGAGCTTGTCGAGAAAGGTTTTCGCCGAGCCGTAGATCATGCAACCTTCGGTGATGGCTTCGACGGTGGCCTCGTCGTCCGACATGTTCGGATCGGGTTTTAGCACCGACAAGATGCCGACCCGGGACAGCACTTCGCGCATGTAAGTGTAGAAATAGCGATTGGAGCCGTGCTCGCTGTGGATGCGGTCGCGGGCTTCGGCGTCGCTCGGCGCCACCATGACGCTGCGCGCCACGCGCCAATTCTCGCCCTTCGGCGAGACGCCCATTTCCAGACACGCTTTTGAATAGGTCTGCCAATGGGACGCGATCGCGCTCGATGGCACATTGTTGCCGGAGATGATGCCCCAGCCTTGTTTCGCGGCAATGCGCGCGGTCGGCGAATCGCGGCTCGACAGCGAGGTCGAGATCGGCGGGCCCGGCTTCTGGAACGGCTTTGGCATATAGCCGATGCCGAGCTTTGGGATGATCGCCTCTTTGAGGCTTACGCTGCGGAACTCGCCCGGAAAATCGTAAGGCGGATCCTGCGCCCAAATCTGCTGGATCATCTTGATCGATTCGACGAACTTGCGCGTGCGCACGCCGCGGTCGGCGTTGCCGAACAGCTCGAAGTCGGACAGAAGCCCGCCGGGGCCGACGCCGAGCATGAAGCGGCCGCGGGTCATGTGATCGAATTGCGCGACTTCGGCCGCGACTTTCACCGGGTCGTGGTTCGGCAAACAAATCACCGCGGTGCCGAAGCTCAAGTTCTTGGTGCGCGGCGCCAGCCCGGCCATGAACATCAGCGGCGAGGGGATCGGCTCGGTGGTCGCGGAAAAATGCTCGCCGACCCATAATTCGTCGAAGCCGAGTTGGTCGGCGTAGAGCGACTTCTCCTCGTCCTCGGCCAAGGTATCGGTGAACGAGCGCGTCGGCGGATGCACCGGCATCATGAATATTCCAAGACGCATCGCGCTTTCCTTTCCGGTTGCGGCCGCCGTGGCGCATACGATAACGCCGCCGTTTCCGGGCGCAAGGCTTGATCCGCGCCGATTGCCGGCGCACTCTTTAGTCAACAGGAGGAAATGCCATGAGCGTCGCCGAACTGCGTCCGGCCGCCGCGCCGGGCGCCATTCCGACCGCCGAGGAGCTGGTCGCGCGGGCGCGGGCGCTAGCGCCAAAACTGCGCGAACGCGCGGTGCGCGCCGAGCGTGACCGCAATATCCCGCAGGCGTCGGTCGATGAATTCATCGACTTGGGCCTCATCCATACCCTGCAACCGAAGCGCTGGGGCGGCTACGAGCACGATCACGAAGTGGCGTTCGACATCGCGGTCGAGCTCGGTAAATCGACCTGCGGCTCGTCGGCCTGGTGCCTGAACTATCTCGCCGACCACGCCTGCATCCTGGCGCTGTTCCCGGAAGAGGCGCAGCACGACGTCTGGAGCCGCGACAAGGCTGCTTGCATCGCCACCTCGGCGGCGCCGACAGGCAAGGTTGCGCCGGCGCCGGGAGGTTACCGGCTCGATGGCCGCTGGTCGTGGTGCTCAGGTTTGCGGCATTCGCACTGGATCATGATCGGCGGGCTGGTGCAGCGCGACGGCGAGGACCATCCCGACATGCGGCTTTATCTGGTGCCGGTGTCGGAGGTAAACCAAGACGACACTTGGTATTGCGCCGGCCTGCGGGCCAGCGGATCGAACACGTCGGTGCTCGACAACGTCTTCGTGCCAGAGCATCGCAGCGTCTCGTTCTCGCTCCTGCGCGATGCCTGCTCGCCGGGATCGAAAGTCAATACCAATCCGATCTTCAATACGCCGTTCATCGCCGTGCACAGTTATGCGCTGCTCGCCCCGGTGCTCGGCCTCGCCCGCGGCGGCTATGCCGACTTCGTGCAATGGACGCGCAAGCGCTATCTGACCTACACGGCGCTCAATATCGCCCAGCACGTGCCGGTGCAGATGCGCGTCGCTGAGATCGCCGCCGAGATCGACGCCGCGGAACTGTTGGCGCGGCGCGCGTTCAAGCTGGCGCGGCAGGATTATTCCGGCATGTCGCTCGAGACCCGCACGCTATTGCGCCGCGACTTCACCTTCGCCGTGCGCAAGCTGCGCGAGGCGATGGACGATCTGGTCAAGATCTCAGGCTCCAGCGGCCTAATGGACGACAATCCGATCCAGCGCTGCTGGCGCGACGCGCACGCCATCTCCTCGCACGTGGTGATGAACTGGGACGTGCCAGCGGAGAATTTCGGCCGGATGGAATTCGGCTTAGGCCTCAATCCGGCCTATCCGATGTTTTGACGGTCAATTCCACCGCCACACGCCGTAGGCGTGGCCGTTCTGCATTTGCGGCGCCACAAAGGTCGGCTTGCGGTTGCCGATGGCGCCGAGCATGGCGATCCAGTTCAATAGCTCGCCGCCGACATTGCCGGCTTTGAGCATGCGATGCTGCGTCGACTCGGCAATCAGCTGGTCGATCTTTTGCTCCTCGAGAAGCTTGATCACGCGCGCCGCCCAATCGGGGTCGGGCACGCCGTCCGAGCGGCTCGCCGCCATGCGTGGGCCGCCGACTTCGAGCGAAAAGCTGCCGCTGCCCATGACGACGACACGCAGCGGCGCCGGCCAGGCTTCGATGGCACGCGCCACCGCCTGGCCGAGCGCATAGCAGCGCTGCGCCGGCGGCAACGGCGGCACATGGCCGCTGATGAAGAACGGAATGACCGGGATTTTCATGTCGGGCGTGAGAAAATGCAGCGGCACGATGACCGAATGATCGACCGAAAAGTGCTGCGTCATGGCGACATCGTAGCCGGCCGTGACCGCCGCGGCGCGGATATGTGCGGCCAGCGCCGGTAGCGACGGCACGACATAATTGGGCACGTCGCGGGGCTCGTCGTTCGGCGCCTTGAAATTCTTGTCGACGCCGATGGCGAAGATCGGCAGCGCGTCGAGGAAGAAGGTGTTGAGGTGATCGGTGTCGAACATCACGATCAAGTCCGGCCGCGTCGCGGCAAGCTGCTCCTTCTGCGCCCCGAACAGCTTTGCGATCTCGCAATCGGGGCCGTCGCGCTTGACGAAATGCGGAAAGATCGGGGTGTGCGGCACGCCGAATCCGGCGACGATTTCTGCCATGGGTTGAGCTCCTATTGAGTGTACCGCCTCACGCCACCGGCTGGCCGATCTCGTCAACCTTCACCGCGCGCATGCGCTGGTTGTAAATTTCGGCGTTCAACCCGCAGACCTCGAAGCGGGCCAGATAATTCATCAGGAAGCCGTTGGCGCCCATGCGGTAGAGCTGCCCGACATCGCCGGCCAGGAGGCAGCGGCGTTCCTCGTCGCTAAGTTCGAGGGTTGCCAGCGCCTTGGCCGGATCGGCCTTCATGGCGGCGCGGAAAGCGTGGTCGCGTAAGACCTCGCGGCAGAGATAGTTCACGGCGAAAATCGACATGGCCGGCTCCAGCATTGAACCGCGATATTTTGCACGATCGCGCGCCGATTGCCACAGCGCTTGCGCGTTCGTAAGCTTTTTGGGCAACGCGCGGGAGGAATGGCAATGGAGCGCCGCAGTACCAATCCGGTCTTCAACGATAGGAAGCTCAAGCTCGGCACCTTCGGCACCAATCTCGACCGCGGCTGCGCCATCTCCACCATCGACGGCGTGCTCGAGATCAACTGGCCGAACACGCTGGAACTGGCCAAAATTTCCGAGGCCATGGAGTTCGAAGCGCTGGTGCCGATCGGCCGCTGGCACGGTTTTGGCGGGGTCACCAATTTCAACGGTCCGGGCTTCGAGTGCTTTTCCTGGGCGTCGGCGATCGGCGCCTCGACGCATTATTCCGGCATCTTCGCCACCTCGCACGTGCCGACCATCCATCCGGTGATGGCGGCGAAGCAGGCGGCCACCATCGATCACGTCACCGGCGGCCGCTTCGCGCTCAATATCGTCACCGGCTGGAACCGGCCAGAGATCGAGATGTTCGGCTCGCCGCTGATGGAGCACAACGATCGTTACGATTGCGCCGCGGAATGGCTGCATATCTTAAAAGAGCTGTGGACGCGGCAGGAGTCGTTCGACTTCGAAGGCCGCTTCTACAAGATCAAGAAGGGGTATCTCGAGCCGAAGCCGATCCAAAAGCCGTTTCCGCCGGTGATGAATGCCGGTGGTTCGGAGAAGGGCCAGCACTTCGCGGCAAAATATTGCGACATGGTCTATGTGGTGTTCGGCTCGCACGATTTCGACGACTGCAAGGCTAAGGTCGACAGCTACCGCGAGCTTGCCCGCAAGGAATACGGCCGCGACATCCAAGTGTGGAGCTACGCCTATGTGGTGCAGGGCGACACCGAGGAGGAAGCGAAGGACTATTTCGAAGATTATGTGAACGCGAAAGGCGATTGGGAGGCGGTCTCAAACCTGGTCGAGACCATGATCGCCAATGCCAAGACGCTCCCGCCGCCGGTGCTCGCCGAGATGAAGAAGCACTTCATCGCCGGTTGGGGCGGCTATCCGCTGATCGGCACGCCCGAGCAGATCGTCGACGGGCTGGTGCGGATGTCGAAGATGGGTCTCGACGGCACGCTCTTGAACTGGCCGCGCTACATCGAGGACCAGCGCTGGTTCAAAGAGAAAGTCTATCCGCTGGTGCAGCAGGCGGGGCTACGGTGATTGTAGGTTAGAAATACGGCCGGCTCGCATCACGCCCGAGGCCAAGCTCCATGCGACCGTAGTGCGAAAAATTCATCTCGGTGTTGACGGCGATGTGCATCGACATGAAGTGGATGTCGCGCCAGGCGCGCTGCAGCGGGTGCGAGGTGTTGAAGCTTGCCGTGCCGCTCAAGGCGACCAGCGTGTCGATCACCGAAACCGTCAGCTCGGACACGCGGGCGAAGTCGCGTACCGAGCGGGCGAGATGATTTGGCGAATAGTCTTGCGGCGCGTCGGTCACATTCACGGCGCGCCGCAACAACAGGTCGGCGGCATCGAGATCGGCGGCGGCGCGCGCCATGCGCACCTGCACCGAGGTTTTCTCGGCGACCGATGAGCCGTCTTGCGCCTGGCGCGTTTTGGTCCAGTCGCGAAAATGCTCGTAGGCGCCCTGCGCCGCGCCGAGCATCGGCGTCGCGAACGAGATCGGCGCATAATAGAAGAACGGCGTGTGAAAGATGACGTCCTTGTGCATGGCGCCGCCGGGCGTTTTAGCGTCGCGCAGCTCCGACAGCTTCAGCACCCGCGCGCTCGGCACGAAGGCGTTGTCGGTGACGATGGTCTTGCTGCCGGTGCCGCGCATGCCGGCGGTGAACCAGGTGTCGCGTATGGTGTAGTCTCCAGGCGCGACCAGGAAGAATTTCCACTCCGGTTTATCGCCGTCTTGCGCCATGCCGCCGAGCATGACCCAGGTGCAATGATCGACGCCGCTGGCGAACGGCGAGCCTTTGCCGGAGACGCGATAGCCGCCGTCGACCGGTACCGCCACCGTCGCCGGCGCGAACGAGGCTGCGACCGGCACATCGAGGCCATTGGCCCACAGCGTCGTCTGCGCGGCCTGCGGATACTGCGCGATCAAATGATTGTGGTGGATGATGAGGCTCGCGCACCAGCCGTGCGACGCGTCGGCCTTGCACAGCTCGCGCGTGACCTCGAACCAGGTGTCGAAGCCTAAGCCATAGCCGCCGACGCTCTTTGGCACCAGGACGCGGGCAAAGCCGGCGTCGAGCATCTCGTTCACCGACTCTTGGGGAATGCGCCGCGCGTCTTCCGCCGCGGCGGCGCGCTCGGCAAAGTGCGGCGCCATGGCGCTGACGCGATCCATGATCTCCGCTTTGGTCGCGCTCTGGGTCGGGGAGGGCGGCATACGCTGCTCCTATGGCTCGGATGTTTGCGGCGGTGTCGGCGGCGCCAGCACCAGGCGCCGACCGACCGGGAAAAGCTGCACGTCGTAGCGCTGCACGATCCAGCCCCAAATCCCCGACGGCGCCTTGAGCATGACCACAATGGCGATCATGCCCATCAGGATCAGATAGTAGGTGCCATAGTCGGCCAGCAATTCGCGCAGCGTAATATAGACCAGCATGCCGATGAACGGCCCCTCGATCGTGCCGATGCCGCCGATGACAACCATGAAGATCACCACCACGGTCCAGTCGTTGATGCTGAAACCGGCCTCCGGCGAGATGCGCAGCTTCTGCAAAAAGATCAACGCGCCGATCAGGCCGGTGCAGGCGGCGGTGGCGACATAGATGATGAATTTGGTGCGGAAGGTGTTGACGCCGAGGCTCGCGGAAGCCGGCTCGGAATCGCGGATCGCGGTGAGCGCCAGGCCGTGGCGCGACCGCAGCAGGAGATAGACGATGGCCCAGACCACGACCGAGATCGCAAGCGACATCAGATAGAGGATGGCGTCGCGACTGCCGCGGTCGGGCGAGATCTGGCGCAGAATCGCCGGCGTCAGCGACAGGCCGGAGCCGGCGCCGAGCACCGCGATGAGGCTTGCCGAGAGCGCAAAGACCTCGGACATGACCCAGGTGCCGACGGCGAAATAGGCGCCGCGCAGGCGGAACACCGCGAACGAGACGGGGATCGCGACCAGGCCGGCGAACGGCCCGGCAATCGCCAGCGCCAGATAGACGTTCACGTCCTGCGCGCCGGTCAGGTAGAACAGCGCATAGCCGCCGAGCCCGACATAGGCCTGCTGGCCGACCGAGACGAGGCCAGCATAGCCGGCAAGCAGATTCCACAGTTGCGCGAGTGCCAAGTAATAAGCCATCTCGGCAATGAGCCGCATCCAGCCGGCATCGCTCCACCATGGCAAGGCCACCAGCGCGGCCAGCGCCGGCGCCGCGACCAAGGCGAAGGCGCGACTGGCTTTTGTGGCCCGCTCGACGCGCTCGGCTTCCATCACAAGTCCTTGGTGCGCGGAAACAGCCCGCTCGGGCGGACGATCAGGATCACGAGAAAGGCGATGTGGCCGGCAAGGATTTGCCAGGTCGGCGACAGCGCCGCGCCGACCGCCTGCGCGACGCCGAGCACCACGCCGCCGATCAGCGTGCCCCACATATTGCCGAGCCCGCCGATGATCACCGCTTCGAATGCGAGAATGAGCCGGATCGGTCCCGCCGCTGGATCGAAAATCGTGCGGATGGCAAACAGCACGCCGGCGATCGCTGTGAAAATCATGGCGATGCCAAGCGCCAGCGCGTAGAGCTTGCGGTTGTCGATGCCCATCAGTTCCGCGGTGTCGGCGTCGTCGGACACGGCGCGGAAGGCACGGCCGAGGCCGGTGCGGTAGAACAGCAGCTGGAGGCTGGCGATGGAGAACACCGCCACGGCGAACACCACCAGCGGATAGACGCCGATCGAGATGCCGCCGGGAATCTGCACGCTCGCGGTCTCGATGGCGCCTTCGTGCAGCCGCTGCGTATAGGCGCCAAAGCCCTGCAACAGGCCGTTCTGGATGATCACCGAAATGCCGAAGGTGACGAGCAGCGGCGGCAACAGTCCGCCGCTGAGCGTGTGATTCAATAAGCCGCGCTGGATGGCGTAGCCGACGACGAACATCACCGGCACGACGATGATCAGGCTCGAGATCGGATCGAGCCCGGTGCCTTGGGTGACCACCAGCGCCACATAAGCCGAGAGCACGATGAAGTCGCCATGGGCGATGTTGACCAGCCGCATGATGCCGAACGACATCGACAGCCCGATGGCGAACAGCGCGTAGATGCCGCCGAGCAGACTGCCTTGGATGATAATGTTGAGCCATTCCATCGCGGCTGTCCTACAGACCGAAATACGCGGCCGTGATCGCGGCGCGCTCGAAATTCTTGGTCGGCGCGCTGAGCGCCAGGCGGCCCTCCTGAAAGCAATAGAAGCGCGCTGAGGCATCGAGCGCGCGATTGATGTCCTGCTCGACGAGCACGACGGTGGTGCCTTCGGCAGTGATGGCGCCGAGGCATTGATAGATGTCGCGGATGACCACCGGCGCCAGGCCCAGCGACAGCTCATCGCATAGCAGCAGCCGCGGATTGGCCATCAAGGCACGGCCGATCGCCACCATCTGCTGCTGGCCGCCGGACAAAGCGGGCGCCGGCAGATGGCGCAAATCCCGCAGGCGCGGAAACAGCTGGTAGACGCGCCCCAAGCTCCACGGCCCTTTGCGCTCGCTATGGCCGCCAAGCAGGAGGTTTTCCTCGACCGAAAGGCTCGGAAACAGCCGGCGGCCTTCCGGCACCATGGCGATGCCGAGCCGCACCACTTCGTGCGGGGTCTTCTGGCCGATCGGCTGGCCGTCGAACATCACCATGTCTGGCTTGGTCGGCAGCGCGCCAGCCACCGCGCGCAAAAACGTGGTCTTGCCGGCGCCGTTGGCGCCGATGATGGCGACAGTCTCGCCTTGCTCGACGGTGACATTGATGTCGAACAGCGCCTGGAAGTCGCCGTAGAACGCGGAAAGATTGTTGGTCGCGAGCAGGCTCATGACACCGGCATGCCCATGTAGACTTCGCGCACGCGCGCGTCGGCCATCACCTCGCGCGGATCGCCCTGTGCCAAAACTTGCCCGAAATTCATGACGATCAGCCGGTTTGCCACCGACACCAGCGCGTGGACGATGTGCTCGATCCAGACGATCGTGGTGCCATTGGCGTGAATGGTCTTGATCGTCTTGACCAATTCGCCGCACTCGAATTCGGTCAGACCGCCGGCGATTTCGTCGAGCAGCAACAGTTTTGGCTGGATCGCCAGCGCCCGCGCCAGTTCCAGACGTTTGCGCTGGAGCAGCGTCAGCGTTCGCGCCGGCACATTGGCCTTGTCGTAAAGCCCGGTCACCCGCAGCACGTCGCAGCAACGCGGATAGCTGTCGCGCTCGCTCCTGCCGCCGCCATAGATGGCGCCGACCAGAAGATTCTCGAACACGCTCATATTGGCGAACGGATGCGGAATTTGATAGGAGCGGCCGATGCCGAGCCGCGAGCGCGCATGCGGCGCCATGGCGGTCATGTCGGCGCCGCCGAACACGATGCGGCCCTTGCTCGGCGCCGCGTCGCCGGTGATCAGATTGAACAGAGTGGTCTTGCCGGCGCCGTTGGGGCCGATCACGGCGAGCGCCTCGCCGTCTGCGACGGCAAGGCTCACCGCATCCACGGCTTTGAGCGCGCCGTAGGATTTTGACACTCCGTCAAGTTCCAGAAGCACTGTCATGAACGGCTTTTATACAGACAGCCGCCGCGCATGTCGCGCGACGGCTGTGTTGCATCACCCCTGAACGGCTCAGGAATATTGAATCGGCACGAACGGGCTGTCGAGCGGGATGTTCGGTGCCGTCTTGTTGAACACGATGTTCAAGTCGTACTTGAATTTGGTGCCCTTGACCCACTGGCCGCCGACCAGCGGCGTGATGCACACGTTGGGCACTGGATTGCTCGGTCCGCCCTTCCAGGTGATCGGGCCGACGATCGACTGGTAGTCGGTGGCCGCGATAGCATCGCGGATGGCGCTGGCTTCGAGTTTTTTCGCGCGCTTGAGCGCATCGATCGCGACTTCGAGATTGGCGTGCTTGAAACCGAGCGGCTGGGTCCATTGCTTGCCGCTCGCCTTCTCGTAGGCATCGCAATATTGCTGCGCCGTCTCGCCGGTGAGGCCGGATTTGAACGGGTGATGGTGCGACCACCACACTTCCGTCGACATGCCGGCGCCGCGGTCGCCCAGCGCTTCCACGGCGGTGGGGAACAAGAGCGCCTTCGGCGGCGTGACGATCTTTGGCCGGTAGCCTTGCTGCGCGCATTGCGTCCAGAAGATCGCGAACTGCGGCGGATTGAAAATGCCGCAGGCGATATCGCAATTCGCCTTCTTCAGCTCGGCAATCTGCGAGGAAAAATCGTCGGACAGCGGCGGATAGAGGCCGAGGAAGTACACGTCAAAACCATGGCTTTTGATGGTGGCCGGCAAGCCGTGCACCGGGTCGCTCGCCGCAACGCCATCGGGATCGTTGGTCAGCATGACGCCGACGGTCTTGTTGGTCGGCAATGTCAGCCACATCTCGGCGAACATGTTGGCGACCATGTCGAAGCCCCAGAAGAAGTGATAGGTCCAGTCGAACCCCTTCTTCGGATCGCCCTTGCGGCCGAAGAACCAGGCCTGCCACGGATCGTCCGAGGTGACGCAAGGCACGCCAGCGAGCTCGCACTGGTCGGCCACCGGATTGGTGGTGTCCGACGTCGACGAGGCGATCATGATGTCGACCTTGTCGTTATTGATGAGCTGCGCCGCCACTTCCGAGGCGCGGTTCGGATTCGATTGGCTGTCGCGGTTGAGGATTTGCACCGGGTGCTTCTCGCCGGCGACCATGATGCCGTCGCCCAATGCTTTGGCGACGCCCTCGGCCACCCATTTCGACGGCTCGCCGAAGGCGGCGATCGGCCCGGTCTCCGGCGTGATCATGCCGATCTTGATGGTCTTGGCCGCGGCGCGCGAGGATTGAAATATCCACGGCGACGCGATGGCGCCGGCGCCGCCGGCCGCGATCAGCTTGACCAGCTTGCGGCGCGCCCGGTCGATTTTTCCGCTGTGCTTTGCCCGCGGTGCCCCCGCTTTTGGCGTCATGGTCGGTTTCTCCCTTGTCACTTGCTGTTTTACCTGCCAGCCCCATTCTCGCGAACGGGTGGGACCGGCCCCACAGCATCATTGCAGACAAAAAGCAGACCGGAAACGGTCTTTTCGTCGCCGGTTCAGGCGGTCCGATCCTTGTACGAGCCGCCGGCGATCCAACTCTCGATTGTCGGACCGATGGCGGCGCCGGTGACCAGGCCGGTCTGCCAATCCTCGCCCAATGGCCGGACAATCAACATCCAACCGTCGCCGAATGCGTCGCGGGTTAGCAGTTCGGGTTTGTCGACCAGATTTTCGTTGTGCGCTACCACGGTGCCGTCGAAACCGGCGCGCGCCGCACCGATCCATTTGCCGCCCTCGACCATGACGAACCAGCGGTCCTTCTCGAAGGCATGGCCGAGCCGCTTCGGCGTGAAGACGAGGACTTCGCCCATCAGCGCCGCGGCCCAGCTGGTGAAGCCGGTGCGCAGCGTGCCGTCCGGCAGCGGCGCATACCAGATCTGGTTCTCGACGTCGTAGAGGAGATGCTCGGGAAACTCGTGATCCTGCACGCGGGCCAACGGACGCCTCAAAAGGTCAGGACACGGCAGTCGTCGCCCATGACGTCCTGGATCATGGCGGCGGCGCCCATCACGCCGTTGCATTCGGGAATGAGATCGGCCTCGGTCTTGCGGAACAATTCAAGGTTGGCCGGGCAGGCCCAGAATTTGGCGCCTTGGCCGTGGGCTTCCTTGATCCAGTCGTAAACCGTCATCGGATCGCCCGGCTTGACGTTGATCCCCGCTGCGACACCTTTAAGCATCAATTTGCCGGCGGTCGCGGTGCACAGCACGTCGACCGGATGATCCATCGCCGCTGCGACCGCGGCGTAGTAAAACGGCGCGCCGAGCTCCTCGGGATTGCGCGGGTCGGTGTTCATCAGGACGATGAGCAGGCGGCGCGCGCTCATTGCAACTCGGTCTCCTCGACCTTCAGCCGCCGGCCCCATTTGTCGAAGAAATGGCCCTCGTTGAGCACCAGCGGATTGGCATCGAGGCGGGTTTCCAGCTCGTGCAGCCGCAACCGCGCCGTCGGATTATCGAGTGGGCCGCCGTCGGGCGCCGTCACCGGGAAAAACGACGCGCCGTCCCATTCGCGTCCCGCGCCGGCGAACAAAACGACGATCTCGCCCCAGTCGGTCTCGGTGCCGATGACGTTGAGATAGGTCGAGCACAGCGGCAGCACCTTGGTCTCGGCGATCGAGACCAAAACTACAAGCGACGTGAACGCGCCGGTCTGGGCGAATTCGTCCGCCAGCCAGCGGTCGAAATCGGTCACCGGCTTGTCGGGTTCAGAAGTCGACAACGGGCGTCTCCGGTATGTAGTTCTCGAACAGGATCCAGAACGGGTTCGGGTGGGTCTCGCCGTACCAGCGCTCGAATTCGCCGAGCGCGGCGATGACGTCGGGCGGCGGCGCGTCTTCGTCGTTGGATGGCGCCAGACTTGCGAACATCACCTGCGCCACCGGCGCGAAGCGCGACAGCACGGCGGTGCGCGCTTCGCTGTCGCTCGACCAACCGAGCTTGGCGCGCAACAGCGCGGTGGCGCCGGCGACCGCAATCTCCTCGCTTTCGGCGCTCGCCACCACGTCGGCGATCGCGCGAATCAGGTTGAAGCGGCGGAAGGCGAAGGCGCGTTCGCTCTCAAGCGCCTTGACGCGTTGCGCAATCTCGCGGCGAAAATCGTTCTCCGCGGCGGCAGCACGCTCGGTGGCGCGTTTGAGGTCGTCGAGAAACGATGGTCCGGGCGGCGTCATCGTTGCTCCTTCAACGTGGCGGAAGAGAGAGGGAGTCGAACCCACCAAGGACCGGCTCGCGGCCCCTCCCGGATTTGAAGTCCGGACGCCCCACCGGGGACGAGTCTCTTCCTGAATCGGATGTGCCGCGGCCTGCGGTGTCCGCCGCGCGGCGGAACAGGTCGAGCCGGTGCTTGTTGATGCGGCGCAGATCGCCGCGGCGCAAGGTGACGCCGTGGCGGTCGAAGAATTCCAGAATCTGGATCGCGACCTTGCGGCCGTTGTCGACCCGGTCGCGGAACTGCGCCGCGGTGAACTGGGCGTTCGGCGACGTCGCGCCGAGATCGGCGACGATACCGACCATCTCGGCCACGGTCTCGCGCAGGAAGAAATGGTCGAGCGCGACTTCGTCGGTCTTGCCCATGCGGCCAAGAAGCTTGAGCAGGCGCCGGATGTCGGCCTCGCGCTGGGTCAGCAAGGTCGCGATGTCGCGCACGCGCGGCGGCCGGAACCGCTCGGCGCCGCCAAGGAGCAGTGCGATTTTTTGCCAGGCTTTTTCGTCCGCCGGCGTGAGGCGGACTTCGTGGCGGGATAACCGCACCCAGGCGCCGTCCAGCGCGATCTCCTTGTCCCGCACAAGTCCTTGAAGAACTGAGAGAAATGCCGGCGCCGGGAGGCGCGGCTCAAGCTGCAGGCGCAGCCGCTCGAGGCCGATGCCAGGCAGGTCCGGATTGCCGGCATGAAATGTTTGCAGCGCCATCAACAGGCCGCGCTTGAATTGCAGCCAGACCGGCGCCGACAGCACAAAGGTGCGCTCGGCGACGGTTGCCCTGATGACGCCGAGCCGTTCGCAAATGGTTTGCGTCTGCATTTCGCTGAGCGCCCGGTCGCGCGTAAACGCGGTGAGGTCGACGTAATGCGGAGCGATGTCGAGCAGAGCAGCGAGCGCACGCTCCGGGTCGCCGATCATATGCGCCTGCAATTGCGCGAGCCGTTCCGGCGTGCGCCGCTTGCGCGACGGCGCGCGCAGATCCAGAAATTTGCCGCCGCCGATGGTACGCTGCGCGGTAGTGTCGCGCAGCACGAAGCGGTCGCCTGCCGCCGCCGCGATCGGCCGCTCGAGCACGAGCTGCACCGGCGCTTCGCCGCCGGGGGGAACCGGGGTGTCGCCGAGCAGCACGATGCGGGCGCCGATTTCTGTCGCGGCATGATGCAGCCGCACCGGCATCCATTGCGTCACCGGCTTCTGCTCGGTCGCGAGCAACTGCAAACTGGCGTCGACGCGGTCGGTCGGCGCATGCAGGTCGGGATCGAGCACGACCTGGCCGCGGGCAATGGCGTCCTTGCTGATGCCGTCGCCGGCAAGATTGAGGGCGCAGCGTTGTCCGGCGACGCCGTGCTCGGTCGGCCGGTTTTGCGCGTGCAGCGAGCGTACTCGCGCAACCAGCCCCGACGGACTGATCGTCACGCGATCGCCGGTCGCGACCGCGCCCGACAGGACGGTACCGGTCACCACGGTGCCGGCGCCGGGCAAAGTGAAAGAACGATCGACCGCGAGGCGGAAACGCTCCGCCGTCGCCCGCGCCCGGATGGTGTGCGCCGCTTCGAACAGTTTTGCGCGTAATGCATCGATGCCATCGCCGGTCACGGTCGAGACCGCAACGATCTCGGCGCCCTCCAGGCCGGTGTCCTGCAGGAGCCGCGCGATGTCGGCCAGAGCTTTCGCCTGCTGCGGCGGTGCGGCGAGATCGACCTTGGTGAGCGCGACGATGCCGCGGGTGATGCCGAGCAGATCGACGATGGCGAGATGCTCGCGAGTCTGCGGCATGACGCCATCGTCGGCGGCGATCACCAACAGCACGAAATCGATGCCGGTGGCGCCGGCCAGCATGTTGTGGACGAATTTCTCGTGACCCGGCACGTCGACGAAGCCGAGCACGGCGCCGTCCGGCGCCGGCAGATAGGCGAAGCCGAGATCGATGGAAATACCGCGCGCTTTTTCTTCCTTGAGCCGGTCGGTGTCGACGCCGGTCAGCGCGCGCACCAGCGAGGTCTTGCCGTGATCGATGTGGCCGGCGGTTCCGACAATCATGGTGCCGGCTCCGGCAAGGGCGCGCTGGCGCGCCGTTCGGCGTCGGCGATTCGTTCTGGCGTCAGCGCCGAGCGCACAGCTTGAAAAAACTGTCCCGCCAGCGGACTGCCGCCTTTGCGCGCGCGCAGCAACCAAACAAAGGCTTCGACCGGATCGCGCTTGACGCCCGCGCCGAGATGAAACGCCGCGCCCAGCATGGCTTGGCCGTCGGCGTCGCCGCGTTCGGCGCCGCGCCGCCACCAATCGACGGCCGTCCCCGGCTCGCGCGCGACGCCAAGCGCGTTGTGGAAAATCATGCCGAGCCGCGTCATCGAGGCGGCGATGCCGTGGGCGGCGGCGCGCTCGGCGAAGTGCCGCGCCGCGACGTAATCCGGCTCGGCGACTTCGCCTTCGAGCAACATCCAGCTCAGCATGTCCTGGGCGGCGCCGTCGTCCTGTTCGGCGGCTGCGCGATAAAGCTCGAGCGCCCGTGCGTAATTTTGTTCGACGCCTTCGCCCTTGAAATAAAGCGCGGCGCAATTGCGCTGGCCGACGGCATCGCCGGCGGCCGCCGCAAGCGACAACCATTGCAATGCGAGCTTGGGGTCGCGTTCGACGCCGAGGCCCTCGGTGAAGCAGGCGCCGACATTGTTCTGAGCGCGGGCCACGCCGGCATGGGCCAGTGGGCCCCAGATTTCCAGTGCGCGTGCGTAATCGCCGCGGCTCGACGCTTCGTAGGCTTCCGCCATGCGGTCGGCGACGGTCGCGTCGTCGTCCGGGCGCTTTTTTTTCGCCAGAGCGTCAAGCCATCGCATCGGCGTTCTCCGCGATTGCGAGCGCGGCGAGATTGGCGACAAAGGCTTCCTCGTCGTCGAGGCATCGCAGGTCGAAGATCAATGCTTGATCGTCGATGCGGCCGACCACCGGGACCGGCAGCCGGCGAAATGCCATCGACAGTGCGGCGACGATCCGGCCACTGCGTTTGGCGGCGCGCGGTCGGATGGCAAGGCCGGCGCTCGGCACCGTTTCCATCGGCAGCGCGCCGGAGCCGATCTGGCTGGCGCAGGGCGCAACCGCGACGTCGAAGCCATCGCCGATTTTCGCGGCGATAACGGGCAGCAGCCGCCGCGCCGCGGCTTCGATGTCTTTCTTGGGCCTAGCCAGCAAGCGTAGCGTCGGCAGGCGTTCCGCAACCCGATCCGGATCGCGATAGAGCCGCAGCGTCGCTTCCAGCGCGGCGAGGCGGATCTTGTCGATGCGCAACGCCCGCTTCATCGGATTATTCTTGATGCGCGCAATCAAGTCCTTGCGGCCGACAATGAAACCGGCCTGCGGGCCGCCCAAAAGCTTGTCGCCGGAGAAGGTGACGAGGTCGGCACCGGCGGCGACGGCTTCCCTGACCGTCGGCTCGTGCGCCAGACCGTAGCGGGCAAGATCGATCAGCGTGCCGGAGCCGAGGTCGTTGACCAGCGGCACTTTGCGTTCATGCGCGATCGCCGCAAGATCGCGCGCGGAAACTTCCTTGGTAAAGCCCTCGATGCGATAGTTTGAAGTGTGAACCTTTAGGATGAGCCCGGTCCTCGGCCCGAGCGCGCCCACGTAGTCCTTCTTGTGGGTGCGGTTGGTGGTGCCGACTTCGACCAATTTGGCGCCGGCGCGGCTCATGATCTCGGGCATGCGGAAGGCGCCGCCGATCTCGATCAGTTCGCCGCGCGAGACGATCGCCTCGCGTCCCTTGGCGAGCGTATTGAGCACGAGCAGGACCGCGGCAGCATTGTTGTTGACCACGGTGGCGTCCTCGGCGCCGGTCAGGTCGCACAACAGATCGCGGATGAGATCGTCGCGGTCGCCGCGATGGCCGGCGCCGAGATCGAATTCGAGCGCGACCGCGTTGCGCATCGCCACCTGTGCCGCCTCGATGGCGGCTTCCGCCCACAGCGCGCGGCCGAGATTGGTGTGCAGCACGGTGCCGGTGAGATTGAACACCGGCCGAAGATTCGGCCGCTGCGCGATTTCAAGCCGCGTCAGCGCCGCCGCCGCGACGTGGTCCGAGCCGCCGGGCGCGGCGCCATTGGCGCGCGCCGCGGCCAATGTCTCGCGCACCGCTGTGACGAGAGCCGAGCGGCCGAACCGGGACGCGGCGTCCGCCGCCACGGCCGTGCGTAGCACCTCGTCGACCGAGGGCAGTTTACGCAATGCGGCGGCTTCGGATTTCGCCATTGCCGCCTCAATAACCGAGCAGGAACGGATTGACGGCGCCGCGCCGGTAGCCGGTCTCGCGCAGCAGGATGTCGAGCCCGAGCGTCGCGACGTCGTCTGCGACGGGTTCCAGGCTGGGATTTTTCTGCTGCTGCAGCAGCTTCACATAGCCGTGGCAATTTTCGCAGGTTTCCGCCTTGACCGTATCCGGGCTGCCGTCGAGCTCCTGATAGGCGATGCCCTTGGTCGAATCGCACAGCACGCACTTGATGCGCACCACGTGCCATTGCGTCGCGCACAGCGAGCAGGTGCAAAACCGCGTGCCGCTCGCGCCCTTCCAGCCCACGATTGCCGAAGCCACCGGCGCGCCGCCGCAGGCCGGGCAGACGCCGTCGCCGATCGGCACAAGAGCGGCCGGATCGAGCCGCGCCGCAAGGCGGGCGAAATGCACCTGCAGCGCGGCCGCGACATAAACGTGATCGGCCAGCGTTTCGACCGGAATGGCATCCGCCAGCACCGAGCGCACCATGCCGTCGCGCGCGGCGGCATCGGCGGCGCGGGCGCGGTCGAGCGCCGTGCGGGCATTGTCCGGCATGTCGATGGTGGTAGCCAACGCCAAGAGCCGATCCAGCGTCGCATCGAGCGCGGCGTCTGCCGTGAAGCGTGTCCGGTCGAGCGGCGGCATGGCGTGCTCGCGCGCCCGCGCACGAGCGTCATCGGCCGGCAGATCGGGCTCCGGCAGGTCCTTTTGGATGCGATGCTGGCATTCGCTGATGGCGGCGAGGAACAGCAGATAAGGCCCGAGCTGATGGCCTTCGGCCAGCGTGCGAAAGCGCAACGAGCGTGTGGCAAATAATGCGAGAGGATCGGGCAGACGCACAAACGGCGGCGCTGCGATCTCCCCGATCGGGATCGGATCGTGCCGAGGCGCGCCGGCCTTACTCATTTGCTACCTCACGAACCGCACGGGCCACGTGACAGACCGGTTAACGGCGCCCGCCCGCGGCGGCCGCCGGCCGTTCAACTAGACTTACCACCAACCAATTCGCGAAGCCACTTGCGATGGTGCCGCCACGCCCAGCCGCCGGTGACTTGGCCGCGGGTCATGGCGCCGATGGTGCCGCGCACCCAGATCGCCGCATAAACGTGCACGATCCAGACGCAGATGATGGTGATCGCCGCCATGGAATGGACCAGCACGGCGATGCGTTTCTGCTCGATGCTGGTATAGCTGTAGAAGTACTGGTCCCACATCACCAAGCCGCTACTGATCAGCACGATGATCAGGATCGACATCAGCCAGAACACCGCCTTCTGGCCGGCATTGTATTTGCCGACTTCGGGCAGACGCTCCTCGTGACCCGACAGCACGTCGCGCAGCCGCGCCAGCCAGGTGCCGTCTTCGCTCTTCCACAGATTGGCCCGCCAGAATCGCAGGAACAGTCCGCCGAAGCTGAAGAACAGCACCACGCCGATCCAGGGATGGAGCGCCCGCGTCGTCTGGCCGCCGCCGAACATGTCGGTGATGAAGTACAGCCACGGCGAAAACAGCGCCAGGCCGGACAGCGCCAGCAGCACCAGGCACGTTGCCGTGACCCAATGGTTGGCGCGCGCGCCGGTCGTATAGCGGTCGACGGTGACCGGATCGCCCGGATGGACGCTGTCGCCCGGCTCGACATCATACGCCGTCATGGCCGACCACTCCCTGCCAGCCGCTTGGCGGCTTCTTCATCCTCGCGTGAGACCTTGTTGGGGCCCTCGACGATATGATGCACGAAGCCGATTGCGGCCATGAGGCCCATCGCTGCCAAGCCGACATATTTGGTCGCGGTGCCCTTCCACAATTCCACGATCGGACTGATGCGCGGATTGGCGGGAAGGTTGGCGTAGATTTCCGGCTGGTCGGCGTGATGCAGCACATACATCACGTGGGTGCCGCTGACGCCCGGCGGATCGTAGAGGCCCGCGTTGGCGAAGCCGCGGGATTTCAGATCCTTGATGCGGTCGGCGGCGTGCTTGTTCATCTCCTCCTGGGTGCCG
>Ga0210394_10001318_pt1 | contig 40753 bp, 33 predicted proteins | sample IncBWC12MmetaG_FD_160121 | JGI IMG/M metagenome (GOLD analysis project Ga0210394, IMG submission 160121) | Forest soil microbial communities from Barre Woods Harvard Forest LTER site, Petersham, Massachusetts, United States - Inc-BW-C-12-M | ecosystem: Environmental > Terrestrial > Soil >... | reverse complement strand
CGCGGGTGCCTGATAGAACGTGTCGACGAGCAGCGAGTTATACAGCCACAGGTGCAGCGCGGCGCCGAGCACGATTGCAAGGGTGATCAGCCGCTTGAGGCCGGCGAAGAACGGATCATCGATACGTCCGGTCAGCTGCAGGTAACCCCATGCCATCACGTACACGGTTGCCACAGTGACGATTGCCGGCTCCAATGCTTCGGCCACACGGGCGGTATTGGTTCCGATGTAGCTCGCCAGCTGCCCGTTCAGCCACGTCCAGAATGTCTCGAAAAATCCCACCTTGGTTCCTCGCGCTCACGGATGCGGCTGGAATCGGCCCGCGAACTGACCGTGTCCCGCCACGGTCAGCTCGCGTACGGTCTGCGCGTTCGCCCACTGCTGCGCCTGCAGTCCGCGGTACAGAACCTGCAGCTTCGTATTTTCGTTCTGCAGCATTCCCTGTTCCGCGGCGATGCGCGCCTGCAGCTCGAGGATGGATTTCTGGTCATCGGCACGGCCGATGGCATCAATCAGCTGCTGCATGGCCGCGAAGCGGCCGCTGGAATTGGCAAGCGCCTCGTGGGATACGCTCTGCAGCAATGCGGCTGACTGCCGTCCATTCTGCAACTGAGTGCCGGCCGCGGGCGGGAGGGCCGCGAGCTGCGTCGCCGACAGGACCACTGTCGCGCGGAGCGCTCCTTGCACGTCTCCCGCCAGGGTGGGATATCCGCCCGGGCCGTGGAGCGCACTTTGGAGTGTTCCCCAATCGGGTGGCAGATAGTTGCGCGACGTGCCGGCCAGTAGCTGCTGCATGCCGCGAGCGCCGGTGATCGACTGGTATTCGGATTGCGCCTGCGAAAGCTGACTGTGCGCCGTGGCCAGCTGCTGCTCGAGCGTCTGTACCTCGGAGATAAGCTGCGTCAGCGACGCCACGTCGATAACGGCGAACTGCGCATGTGCAGCCGGCGAGCCGGTAAGCAAGGTCGCGAGCGCGAGGATACCGAACGTGTTGCGGTTTGACATGGGATCTCTCCGTTCAAATGGTTGACAACGATCACTCCCCGCTGCATTCGCTGAGGAATGCAGGCAACCAATGCAGCGGCTCCGGACCGCGTGCCGCGACCAGTCGCCGCATGCGTTCGAGGTGACGGGCGCGGCCGGAAATTACTGCAAGCTCGGCTTCGCAGCCCCTGAGATCCAGCCGACAGACGACGCTGTGATGCCCCTGCTTCACCAGGAAAGTGCGTGAACCGGGTTCGAGCTGTTCCTTGATCAGCTTGAACTCGCGCTCGCTAAGACCGAAGCCCTGGGTGTACTCCTCGGCGTTGGCATCAACGTTCGGAAAGAACACCTTGGTCGGGGTCTGCTCGATGATGGTGCGGCTGATGGAGCTCTGCAGCACGTCGCTGGCACTCTGTGTCGCGAGGCACATGACGCCGTTGAGCTTGCGCCACGTCTTGGGGCCGTCCTTGGCAAAGCCTTCGAAGGCCGGATCGGCCAACAGTCGCCAGAACTCGTCCATCCAGCAGACCAGCCGACGCCCGTCGAGCAGCTGACGTACCAGGTGAAATACATAGAAGGTGATTGGCGCACGGATCAGCGGATGCCCGAGAAATTCCGTTACGTCAAAGCCGATGAGGTGGTGATCGCCGAGCCTCGCTGCCACGGAATCCGCGGGATTGTCGAACACCCATGCATAGTCGCCCTGTGCGCACTCGCACCAGCGGGCCAGCCGCGCATACACTCCTTCCGGGTCTGTCGCATCCAGAAACTCCAGCAGCCGCGACAGGCGCCGCGCCGCAGGATCGAGTGCCAGCGTGCCCCGCAAAGCATGATCGAGGTCGGCGCTCTCGCGAGCTGAGGGCGCTTTGCTGCCCGGAGGTCTCACCAGCATCCGCAACCAGGATTTCTGAAACTCCAGGTGCACCGCGTCCTGCGGCAGCTGCAGCGGGTTGAATCCCGTGGGTATCCCGTGCCGCAGCTCGAAGTACTCACCGCCGAGCGCGCGCACCAGGATCTCGAGGCCGTGGTCCTTGTCGAAGATCACCTGCGTTGCACCATGGCGCTGCAGGGCGGTAATCAGGAACCCGATGAAGACGGTTTTTCCGGAACCGGTGGGTCCGCAGATGAACGTATGCCCGGTATCCTTGCGACTGCCCCCGTCGGGATCCGCGGGATCACTCGCATGCAGCGAGAAGTAATAGGGTGAGCGCGCGTTGGTGCACAGCAGGGCGAGCGCTTCCCCCCAGTGATTGCCCGTCGCACGGCCGACCGGATAGTTATGAAACGGCGCCATGGCTGCAAAGTTGCGCGAGGTGATGGGGGCCTTGCGCGGCCGCAGTGCGAAATTGCCCGGCAGCTGCGCCCAAAAGGCCGCTTCGATCGCCAGGTCCTCGCGGGCCACCGTCATGCCGGTGTCGCCGAGGAGATTGCGCGCCAGCGCCACGTGATCGTTGAGCACTTTCAGGCGCCAGCTGTCCCCCTCCGGGCCGTGTTCACTATCGAGATCCGCGAAGACCTGTAGTGAGAGGTGGTGATCGCCCATGGCGAAATCGTTGCTCGTCAAACCGTCGAGCGCTTCCTTCAATTGCGCCGCCTGTGAGACGGCGAAGTCGCCGGCGTTGATGAGACGGCAATATTGTCGTTGCAGCAGTCCCTGACCTGCGGCGCGTGACAGAAATGCAAACGATTGCGTAAGCACCAGCGGAAAGGGCGCCGACAACAGACGGTTGTACATGCCCACGCTACTGGGGGTCGGGTACTCCTTGATGCCGAGCATCGCAGCGACACGGGTTGCGGCAGGCATGCGGTACTCGATAGCTTCCGTGCCGAACAGCATCCGGCTGGTCGCCAGCGCTGTGTTGACCGGTCCGACCGGCAGCGGCACGCGCCGCCACTCACCGTTCACCAACAGTGCCAGGTATTCGAGCAGTGATGAGCACCATGTATCGCTGCAGGCGTACGTACCCAACGGCTCCGGTTCGTAACGGGCCAGTGCGGCGCGCACCGTCTGTCCGAGCTTGGCACAGTTATCCAGTGCATCGGCGAGCTCGATAGCCGGTGCGGCCTTGGTGTGCGCCAACACTCGCGATAGCACTCCGGCTGCCAGACCCGCCGCCGGCCTGTAGCACACGGCGATGTAGAGCTCGTTGAGCATCAAGGTCTCGCCGGCGAGGCGTTGGCGATATTTCGCCGTAAGGATGTCGGCAAAGCCGCTGCCGCTGGCGCCGCCAACGGCAGCGCGTTCCGGCCGGCGGATCAAATGGGTCCACAGCGCGATGTTCGGGCTCGCCAGATTGCGCCACAGGACATTGAGCCGCTCGTGCCAGGCGTTGAGCTGTTCATCGTCCGCGCTCTCGAAGCTCGCGCCCGCCAGGCGAAACGCCAACAGGTAGTCCCCGAATACCGTCTTCACGACGTTGCCCGCGACATGTGCGGTGTACGGAATATGCTCCGCAGCAAGCCGCTCGCGACGGAGTGCCAGCAAGCGCTTGCCATTCAGCATCGCGCTACTCCACACCGCAGCGCAGGTGTAACCGCGACTGCCACCGGTTTGCGCCGTCCACGGAAGTTTGGAAGATCGAGCAGCAGTGGGCTGTAGCTGCTCGCCTGCCAGACTCTCAGCGTGCCAAGCATGGCCGGCAAGCGTGTACGTCCCCACAACAGCACCAGATCGAAGAAACGCGCATCGCGCGCACACAGCAGTGCGCAGACACCGTGAATCGGCGCGCAAAGCAGTAGCGTGACGAGATTGCGGGTCAGGAGGAACGCCTCCATCGTAAACACCATGTTGAACAACAGCGCCGCATAGGTGACGCCCCAGCGCATGGGCGGCCGCGTCGCCCCGACGAACAGCGGGTCCGCGGTCAAGCCTGCGTTGCGTGTACCCATGGACCTTCAGACTCCAAACATGCTCCGCACCCACGCGACGATCTGCGGCGCCCCGAAGGCAATGGCGATGCCGAGAATCGCGCCGATACACCAACCCCAGGACATACGGTTTGCCATCGCCATGGCTCCGAGCACCATCACCAGAATGATGGCGATCGGAGTCAACCAGGCGAGGATGTTCGTTTGCAGCGCTGTGGCGCCCGTCATGAACGGCGAACTCTGCGCGAACGCCAGGGTCGGGGTTCCCCATATGAGCGCGGCGCGCATCAGCAGTTGCGAGCGGTGTCGGAGGTAATGAGTATTCACGGCATGCTCCCTCCTCCACTAGACGCCGCCGGCGGCGCTTACGCGCGCAGCCTCCTGTTCGCGCCGCGCGTCGCGCTCTTCGCGTTTGACTTTGCCGGGGGCGCCGAAGCGAAAACCCTCGACGATGAAAGAGTGGTCATACTGTTTCTCGCCCTGTTTGTCCGTCCAGTTATTCGACCGCACACGCGCTTCGATGAAGAGCTGATCTCCCTTGCGTGCATTGCTTGCCAATGCCTCGCCCATTGCGCCGAAGGCGACGAACCACAGGGTGGTCACGACCTCACGTGCTGCGCCCTCCTCGTCCTTGCCGGCGTAGTCATTGCCGACCAGGCAGAACTTTGCGTAACTCGTTTCGTTCTTGGCGACGAGCTCGGGGTTGCGTGCGAGGTTCCCTATCGCAATGAGCTTGAAACTGTTCATCTGCACTGCTCCTCGAAGTGATGTGTTGGTTACGCAAGGCGGGCATCAGTCTATGCACGCGGCAGTCGATTGGAATCGTCATTGACCACCTGTTTGTGCAGAAACACCGCACATCACTGGCCGCCGCTCCGCAGGTACGCAGCCACTGGTGTATGGTTGCAGCGTCCCTGCCGCGGAGGACGCACATGACATTTACCGAAGCAGCGCGCAACGACAGTGCCGTCGAGCAGTGTCTCGACGAACTCAACGATCTGATGGCGGGATTACAGCGCTATTCGCCGACAGTGCTTGCCGTGGCTTTGCGCGTGCATCTGGAAACGCTGCTGCAGGCGCTGCTCGACGGCAAGGTTTGCTCGCCGGAAGAGGTGCGCGATTTCGTCAGGGAACTGGAGCGCGACGCTCTGCAGTACAGTGAGGACTAAAGCAGTCCGCAACTGGCGGCGTGAAAATCACACCGCATCAGGCGTCGGTGATCCTCACCGCTCCACCCTCTCCCTCGACTCCCGATCCCCATGCGCTGCCGAATCGCGCGCTCCGCGCGCTGACGATGCCGGCGGCTGCCCCGGTGGCGGCGGCGGCAGACGCTGCGTTGCGGGTGCTGCGGCACGCGGCGTCGCAGCAGGAGCGCGGTAGGTCGGTGCGCTGGCGTGGGGCTCGTTCTCCGGCTGACCCACGTCCGGGGTGACCGGAGGCGCGTACACCGGCAGCGTCGCGGGGCTGCCGGGCGCATGCGTCGCACCGTCGGCGTTGAAGGCGCGCGGCTGAGCGGTGGGTGCGGCCGGAGGCGGCTCGCGCCGCTCGCTGCCCGGCTCCGGCACATACGGGACCGCCCGCGGAAGCTCAGGCGGGACGAAGGCATTCGCGCGCGGCCTGGCGGAGCTCGCGTCCGGCGGGGCCGGGATCTGCGGGTGCTGCAGGATCCTCTCGCGCTCGGCGAACGTTGACGCTGCACTCGCCGCCGGCGGAGGCGCCACCGCAGCACGCCCGCCTGCCACCGCAGGTTGCGCCGCGCCGGCGTGCACCACCGGGCCGGCAATCGCCACCGCGCGCACGGACGCATCGGCAGTTGCAGGCTGCAGCCGCGCAAGCTCCCCGCGCGCCAGCGGCCGGCCGCCGTTGGCCTCGATGGCCGCGAGCTGATCATCGAAGGGCACGGGCGCGCGCGGCGGCGGCCGGTGTGCGACGACGCTCCGCTGCAGCAGTGCGGCCGGCGGACGACTGATGCCGCGGCTCTCGCTCGGACCCAGCACGCTCTGGCGGCTCGGAGGCACGGCGGGCGCTGCGGCCGTGACCAGCGAGGCGGTGAGCAGCGCCGGTGCCAGGCGCACCGCGTGCGCGCCCACCGGCTGTGCGGACGTGAAGACGCTCTGCGGCACGCTGGTCACCGCGTCCACGCGATTGTTGGTGTAGTGCGGCGGCGGCCCGGTCTGTTCGTAGATGTGGGTGATGTAGGTGTTGCTGACGAGACGCGTGTTGCTGACGTTCACGATGCGCGCGTAGCCCCGGCTCACGCGGTAGGGCGGCACGTACACCTCGTTGGGACCGAGCGGAAACCAGCCGACGTTGCTGCCGAAGGCACCCGGCGCGCCCGCGGTCGGTGCGCCCACCCAGGCGACGAGGGCCGGTGCGTACACCGGGCGCATCCGCCGCGGGCCCGGCACCCAGCACCAGCTGTCGTGGCACGGGAACCAGCGGCCGTAGTGGAAAGGGGCATATCCCCAGGGCGCAGCGTCCACCCAGGTCCAGCCCCAGGGCGTGACCCACATCCAGCGGCCGTAGCGGTAAGGCGCCCACCCCACGCTCACCGTGGTCGGCGTCCACACGTAGCCGTACTCGGGCGTCTCCTGCCAGGTGCCGTTGTTGTCGAGGTCCTGTGTGCCGGGCACATCGCTCGGCATGTACTGCGCGGAAGCCGCATCCTCCACCTGCTGCTCGCGAGTCGTGGACCAGCCGTCGAGGTCATCGGGCGGCCCGAGATTGCGGGCATCGTAGGCAAGCTGCGTGGTGCCCGAGAACACCACCTGCTGTTGGTCGCCGATCGCCACGGTCTGGCCGCCGCCCACCGCCTGGACCGCACCATCACTGACCTTCACGACGGTCGCATCGCCGCGCGGGTTCACCTCGACGCGGTAGTCGCCCGGCTGCTGCAGCGACAGCGCCAGGTTCGGGGTATCGATCTCGTAGACCTGCCCGGCGTCCATGTTCCGCACGCGCACGATGAGCGTGCCGCCCGTGAGCTGCATCTGCGCCACGGCGTCATCGAGGCCGAGGAAGGCGAACCCGGTCGTGCTGCCGAGGCGGATCACGGCCCCACCGAGATCGAGCTCCGCCCGCGAGCTCTGATCGGTCCACATCCGGTCCCCGCTGGTGAGGGGCCGGTTGAGTGTGGCGGCGGTCCAGTCCGCTACGCCGGCAGGCTGTAGCGACACCGATCCCTCGACAGCGCTCAGGCGCGCGGCGCGCCCGGGCGGATCGGTGTCATCGCCGTACGCGGCAGCGTGCGTGCCGCAGGCGAGCAGGATCAGCCAGGCGAGTCTGCGCACTGCACTCGACGGGCGCCTCTGTACTGGCCTTCGCTCCACTAAGAGCGCTGCAACACCCATTTCGCTGACCTGCAACCATCCTTTCGCTCGCCAGCTCGAGCTTACGCCACACCCGCCGCGTTCATGCATTTTTGGGTGTTCATGCATTCTGTACGCCATCATGCCTGCACTGGCGCCCGGTGTGGTCGTTCCCTCGGGGCCGGTGCGGGAACGGCAAGCGTGCCGGGCATGCGCTGCGTGCGCTTTACAGCATCCCCGGCAGCCTCTGCGCCAGAAAATCGATGAAGGCACGCACGGCGGGCAGCATGCCCCGCCGACTCGGGAACACCACGTGCAGGACGCCCTGCGGGCTGTTCCATCCGGGCAGCACGCGCTTGAGCGCGCCGCCGCGCAGGTCTTCGCGCACCACCGACTCGGGCAGCCGCGCGATCCCCAGACCGGCGAGCGCTGCGGCGCGCAGCACCACGAAGTCGTGGCAGACGACGCGCGGGGCCTGCTCGGCGCGCACACTCTGTCCTTCGGGCCCCGCGAGCTCCCAGGGGCGGCGGTCGAACTCGCCCGCGTAGTCGAGCGTGTCGCGCGCGGCGAGCTGCGTCGGATCGCCCGGCTCGCCGGCGCGCTGCAGGTACGCGGGGCTCGCGACCAGGAATTCGTCCACCTGGGAAAAGACCCGCATGACCAGCCCGTCCTCGCCAGAAGGCTGTGAGCGCACGCGCAGCGCCACATCGAAGCCCTCGCTCACGACGTCCACGCGGCGGTTACTCACGTGCAGCTGCAGGCGCACGGCGGGAAATTTCGCCAGAAACTCAGGCAGGATCGTCGCCAGCGCCGACTGCGCCACCGCGATGGGGCAGCTCACCTTGAGCGTGCCGCGCGGCTCCGCGCGCGCGAACTCGACGACCTCGACCGCAGCGTCGGCTTCCGCCAGCATGGCGGTCGCGTGCCGGTAGACCTCCTGCCCGACGTCGGTGACGGCGAAGCGCCGTGTGGAGCGATTCACCAGGCGCACGTTGAGCGTGGATTCGAGCGCCATCACGTGGCGTGACAGGCGCGACTTCGGGATCGAGAGCGCCCGTGCCGCACGCGCAAAGCCGCCGTGCTCGAGCACCTGGGTGAAGTAGTAGAGCCCTTCCAGGGGCTGCATACCGGCCTCCATTGGTGACGAATATGGAACAATGAGTTCCATTTTACCCGGATACCGCTGATTCGTCCCATGTATTAACCTTATCAAAGTCCTCAGGACGGCTACCGGGACATCTCATGAAGCTGCTGCACATCGATTCGAGTATCCAGGGCGAGGCGTCCGCGAGCCGCGCGCTCACTCGGGAAATCGTGGCCCGCCGGACGGCCGCGCGGCCCGACGCGAAGGTGACCTACCGCGATCTGGCCGCGCAGGAGCTGCCGCATCTGTCGTTGCGAGGCCTCACCCGGACCGAAGCGCTCGAGACTTCGGCCAACGCGGCAGTGCTCGAGGAATTCCTGGGCGCCGATGTCGTCGTGATCGGAGCGCCGCTCTATAACTTCACGATCCCCTCGCAACTGAAGGCGTGGATCGATCGCATCACGGTTGCGGGCAAGACCTTTCGCTATACCGCGAGCGGTCCGCAGGGGCTGGCGGCGGGCAAGGAAGTGATCGTCGCCGCGACGCGCGGCGGTATATATGCACCGGGCGCTCCCGGAGAGTTCGCCGAGTCGTACCTGAAGTTCCTGTTCGGATTCCTCGGCATCAGCGAGGTGACGTTCGTGCGCGCCGAGGGACTGGCGATCTCCCCGCAGCATCGCGAAGCGGCCTTGAGCGCGGCGCGAGCGGCCATCCTCGCCCCGAGCGCCCGCGCGGCCTGAAGCCGCTGCAGTTGATTGCGGCCGACAATGTCCCCATGTCCTGGAGATCTTCGCAACCCTTTGCCAAGGTGGAATCCATGAGCGGCACCAGCGTTTCAACGCGCAAGGTTCAGCGCGTCGTCACCGGCATACCGACCTCCGACGGCGCAGGCGTGAAGCTGCGCCGCGTCATCGGGCAGCCGCAACTGCCCGACCTCGACCCATTCCTGTTGCTCGATGAGTTCGGCACCGACAAGGCCGAGGATTACATCGCCGGCTTTCCCGATCATCCCCATCGCGGCTTCGAGACGGTCACCTACATGCTCGACGGCCGCATGCGTCACCGCGACAATCACGGCAACGAGGGCGTTCTGGTCCCGGGAAGCGTGCAGTGGATGACCGCCGGGCGCGGCCTGGTGCACTCGGAAATGCCCGAGCAGCAGGCAGGGCGCATGCGCGGCTTTCAGCTGTGGCTGAACCTGCCGGCGCGCGACAAGATGACCGCGCCGAAGTACCAGGAATTCGGTCCGGCGCTCATTCCCACGGCGACGCCGGCTGCGGGTGTGAGCGTGCGGGTGATCGCCGGTCGCGTCGCGGACGTCGCCGGCCCGATCTCCCAGCCGGCGACCGAGCCGACTTACCTCGACATTGCGCTCGAGCCGGGCGCAACGTTCGTGCAGGCACTGCCGCCGGATCATGCGGCGTTCCTCTACGTGTTCGAAGGATCGATAGGGGTGGGCGCGGAAGCCGATGCGCAGCCGCTGCGTACGCAGGAGCTTGCGGTCCTCAGCGAGGGATCACAGGTGCGCCTCACCGGTGTCAGCGCGGGCAGCGACGGTCGGACCGCGCGGGCGATCCTGGTGGCCGGGCGGCCGCTGCGTGAGCCGGTCGCGAAGTACGGACCGTTCGTCATGAACACGCCGCAGGAGCTGCAGCAGGCATTCGTCGACTTTCAGAACGGCAGATTCTGAAGACGGCGTCCACGTCAAGCCGCGCGCGCCCTCACGGCTCGCGCGGCGACTGCCGCACCCGCAAGCCGCGGCGCACAATCACCGCGCTCGCCGCAGCACTGCTCAGAAACGCCTCGTCGCGCGCCGCGAGCTCGCGGCGAACGAAGCCTGCACCGGGATGCCGGTCGGGGCGGTGAAGGCGGCATCGACCTCCTCCGGCGCATCATTCATAAGATGCCGCCGCAAACACCAACAGCGACGCGTGTCGACCGCTGCCAGCTGCGGCTTGGCCGGCGGGGTCCACCGAGGCCGATGCACCCGGCGCTGCCGGCGAACCTCACACGGCCAGTAGGACGGCCGCCACCCCTGCCTTCCTACGGAGTTTTAGTCCAAACACCCTTGCCCGACCGCCGTGCTTCGGTAAGAAAATGGGGTCGCTTGTCAAGCCAGACTCTTTCGGGCTTGCTGTCTGTCACGGCAGGCACCCCCGACCGTCGAACTGCGATCTGTCGCAGCGGTCCCCATGTAGGATGGCGCGCACAATGCAGCGATGCAGAGGTTGCGACAGCGGCCGCCCAAGGCCTTGATCGGCATGGCGCTGCCGTCGTCCCGCAGGGTGCAAGGTGTTGCGGTTTGCGCACTGCTGCTCCTCCCGGGCCTTACGCGCGCGGCCGACGATTCAGAGCAGGCGGGCGCTGCCGGGAGTTTAGGCACCGTCGACTACGCCGCCGCGCCTTCGGGCGCTGACTCCGAGGCAAGCGACGCTGCGGCTCCGACCGGTGCCGGCAGCGGTGGCTACAACGCTCATCCCTATCCATCCTACGGGCCGCCCCGGCAGATCCCCGGCGTCCCTTCGGACGAGGAGCTCGAAGCCTCCGGCGCCCTCATCGGCAAGGTCCTGGTCGATAACCAGAACATCTTCAACCTCGATGACCCCAAGGACAACACCTGGCTGTTCCGTCTCGCCGACCGGCTGCATTACCGAACCCGCTCCTGGGTCATACGCCAGCAGCTGTTGTTCAAGCCGGGGCAGCGCTACTCGCGCCGCCTGCTCGATGAGTCCGAGCGCATTCTGCGGGCCGACGGTTATTTCTACGACGCCTGGATCCGCGCGGTGAGCTTTCACGACGGCGTGGTCGACGTGCGGGTGACGACCAAGGACGTGTGGACACTGAATCCGGGTTTCAACTTCCACCGCAGCGGCGGCAGCAACTCCACCGGCGTACAGCTCGAGGACATCAGTTTTCTCGGTACCGGCGCCGACGTGTCCGTGTCGCACACAAACAGCATCGATCGCAGCACCTCGTCGGTGAGCGTGGGCGACCAGCATGCCTTTGGCACCTGGGTCTCGGCCGGCGCGACCTGGGGGCAGCAAAGCGATGGCTACCAGCGCGAATTCACCGTGCAGCAACCCTTCTACTCGCTCGACACACGCTGGGCCGCCGGCGTTTACGGCATTCATGACATGCAGACCGATTCGCTCTGGGATCGCGGCCAGATCATCGACCAGTTCCAGGACCGGCACCAGGGCGCGCAGATCTTCGGCGGCTTGTCGGAGGGGCTGCAGAACGGCTGGGTACGCCGCTGGAGCACCGGCGTCACCTACGACGAGCATGCCTTCGCGCCGGTGAGCAGCTGGACCGGTCCCACGCTCATTCCCGAGGATCGCAAGTTCGCCTGGCCGTGGGTGCAGTTCGATCTGGTGCAGGACGATTTTCTCAAGCTGTGGAATCACGACGAGATCGCGCGCACCGAGGACTTCTACATCGGCACCGCCGCCAGTGTGCGCGCCGGCTATGCGGATACCGCCTTCGGCTCGAGCCAGAGCGCGCTCATCTTTCAGAGCAGCGCCTCGAAGGGCTTTCGCGAGGGCGGCTCCACCCTGCTGCTGTTCGGGGATTTCTCCGGACGGGTGACGGGCGAGCAGCTGCGCAACGGCCTGCTGGACGCATCGCTGCGCTACTACGTGGAGCAGAGCAAGAACTGGCTGTTCTTCACCACGTTCCTTGGCACCAAGGGCTGGCGGCTGGATGTGGACGATCAGATTCTGCTCGGCGGCGACAACGGCCTGCGCGGCTATCCGCTGCGGTACCAGGACGGCACCGCGCGGGCGATCTGGACGGTGGAGCAGCGCTATTTCACGGACTGGTATCCGTTTCGGTTGGTGCGCGTCGGTGCCGCGGTGTTCTTCGATGCGGGACGGGTGTGGGGGACCGGGCCGCTCGCGCCGCCAAACCTTGGACTGCTCAAGGATGCCGGCTTCGGGCTGCGCTTTGGCAATTCCCGGTCAGGCTTTGGCAGCGTCGTGCACGTCGACGTCGCCTTCCCCTTCGAGGCGATGAGCGGCATCGCCCGTGTGCAGTTCCTGGTGACGACCCAGAAGAGCTTCTGAGCCCGCCGCGGCGCGCCCGCAGGCGGCCGCTCAGCGTTTGGGTGCCGTGGCCGGGGGCGGCGTGCCGGGGCTCCGGCCGCCGTTGGCAGCGCCCGCACCCTGCGGCGGCATCACGTCGACCGAAAGGGTGAAGGTGCGCTTCTCGGTGCTTTGCAGCGCGCCGACGTTCACCACCTGGCGTGTCACTTCCTCACCGCGATCGTTGCGGACCGAGATGACCACGAAATACTCCCAGGGCTCTTCCAGCGGCGGGTGACGGATCACCCCCTCGACGCGCAGCGCCGAAGTGGCGGCCACCTGACGCTTCGCGGCTTCCTGATCGAAGCGCAGGTGGTGCAGGCACCCCGGGCAGATGCTCAGGCTTTCGAGAATCGTCGCCTTGCAGTGCGGACACGTGCGCGTCTTGCCCGCCGGGACCGGGCGAGAGGCGACGTTCATGCGTTCCCGAAGCCCTTGGTCTCACTCTTGGCGCGCGTCTCGCCCTCGTAACCGAACTCGACCTGGCCGCGCATGCGCGAGCCGGCCGCGACGGTGAGCGAGCCCGCCTTCACGTCGCCGTTGATGACGCCGGTCTCCAGCAGCTCGACCCTTTTCGCGTTCTCGATGTTGCCGATGAGCTCCCCGCCCACGCAGACGACGCTCGCCTTGACGTGCCCCTCGAGGCGCGCGCCGGCATCGAGACTCACATTTCCGTCCACCTGCACATCGCCCTTGAACTTCCCGGCGATGCGGACGTGTCCCGAGCCGCTGATCTTGCCCTCGATCATGAGGTCCGAGGAAATATGGGATTCCTTCATTTCCGTGCGCTGCACGGGGGCGGCGCGGCGGGAGGTCTCCGGGCTCAACGGCGCCACATTGGTCTTTTCCGGCTCCCGCGGGTGCGCTGGCGAGGGGGAAATTCCCGGTGTCGTCGGGGTGGGGCCGGTTCCGGTGTTCGAGTCTTTCCAAAGCGCCATGGCTGTTCCCTGTAGTGATTGAACGGTGGAACTTAACTGCCGATCCTATACCGGACCAGTGTCTCCGTGTGCAGACATGAGTCCGCCGCGGTAGAGTTGCCCGCCGCCAGACCGGTCGGTCGGGAAGTTTAGCCCTATGTATACGTCGGCAGCATGTCGGGCCTCTCAGTCCGGCCAGTCCGCGGGCGTTACCCGCTGAGGAGCGCGCCCTCTTGAGGCCGAAAATCATCCACCTGGTCGCCGCCGCGCGTCCCAATTTCATGAAAGTGGCCCCGCTCTACCATGCCCTGGTGCGCGAGGACTGGTGCAACCCGGGAATCGTGCATACCGGGCAGCACTACGACGCGAGCATGTCCGAGGCCTTCTTCCGCGATCTGGGCCTGCCCGAGCCCAGCCACCATCTGGGAATCGGCAGCGGCACGCATGCCGAGCAGACCGGCCGCACCATGATCGCATACGAGCAGGTATGCCAGCGCGAGCGCCCGGACGCCATCGTCGTGGTCGGCGACGTGAATGCGACCGCCGCGTGCGCCCTGGTCGGGGCGAAGGCATGGATCCCGGTCGTGCACCTGGAAGCGGGGCTGCGCAGCCGCGACCGCCGCATGCCCGAGGAGATCAACCGCCTGGTGACCGATGCGATCAGCGACCTCCTGTGGACGCCCTCGCAGGACGCGGACGCGAACCTGCTCGCCGAAGGGATCCCGGCGAAGAGGATCGAGTGCATCGGCAACATCATGATCGACTCGTTCGAGATGCTGAGGCCGCGCATCGCGGCGGCAGATACGCCCAGGCGCCTCGGGCTCGCCGGGCCCTTCGCCGTCGTAACCTTGCACCGGCCCTCGAATGTCGATGAGCGCGAGCAGCTCGCCGGGCTGGTGCAGGCGCTGGTCGAGCTGTCGCGCGAGCTCAGGGTGGTATTTGCGGTGCACCCACGCACGCGCAGGCGTCTGGAGGAGTTCGCGCTGCTCGAGCCGATTGCGGGCGCACCCGCCATCATCGTCAGCGAGCCTCTGAGCTACATCGAATTCATGAGGCTGGTGATGGACTGCACCATCGCCATCACCGATTCCGGCGGTGTGCAGGAGGAGACCACCTATCTCGGGATTCCCTGCGTGACGCTGCGCGAGAATACCGAGCGCCCGATTACCCTCTCCGAGGGCACCAATCGTCTCGGCAAACCGCAGGATTTGCCCGCGGCGGCCCGCGAGGCGCTCGCCGGGAAGTGGCCCAAAGGACGCCCGCCGGCCCTATGGGATGGGCATACCGCGGGGCGCGCCGCGCAGAGCCTGCGGACACGCCTCTTCCCAGACGCGATCTGAGGCAACGCACACCCGCCAGGGCAGGTGCCCGCCGCCACGGCAGGTGCCCTCACCCGTCGACGAGCTTCAGCACCTCGGCGGTCTTCTCGCGCATGAGCGGCTCGCTGCCGCGGGACTCGACGTTCAGCCGCACCAGCGGCTCGGTATTGGAGCCGCGCAGGTTGAAGCGCCACTGCTCGAACTCCATCGACAGCCCGTCGGTGAGATCGATCGCCCGGGCATGCGGCTCGTAGTGCCCGCGCACCCGTGCCAGGATCGATGTCGTATCCCCTGAGAGGCGCCGGTTGATCTCGCCGCTCGCCGGAAACAGCCGCATGCGCGCCCCCACCAGCGCCGACAGCGGCTGGCCGCGCGCGCTGATCACCGCCAGCACCAGCAGCCAGGGGATCATGCCGCTGTCGCAGTAGGCGAACCGGCGGAAGTAGTGGTGGGCGCTCATCTCCCCGCCGTAGACGGCGTCCACCTCGCGCATCTTCTGCTTGATGAAGGCGTGCCCCGACTTGCACAGCACCGGCGTGCCGCCGCAGCGCTGCACGATGTCAAGCGTGTTCCAGGTGAGGCGCGGATCGTGCACGATGCGCCCGCCGGGCTCCTGCTGCAGGAAGCTCTCGGCCAGCAGGCCCACCAGGTAGTAGCCCTCGATGAACCGCCCGCCTTCGTCGAAGAAGAAGCAGCGGTCGTAGTCGCCATCCCACGCCAGTCCCACATCCGCACCGCTGCGACGCACGACGTCCGCGGTGGCGGCGCGGTTCTCCTCGAGCATCGGGTTGGGGACTCCATTGGGGAATTTGCCGTCGGGAACGGCGTTGACCTTGATGAACTCGAACGGCAGGTGCGATTCCAGCGCATTGATGATGAGGCCCGCACCGCCGTTGCCCGGGTTCACCACCACTTTCAGCTTGGCGAGGCGGGCATCCTTCACGTAGCCGAGCAGGTGCTCGAGGTACTTCGGCCGGATGTCCAGCGTTCGCTCGCTGCCGGTGATTGCGGCCCTGCCCGGCAGCCGGCCCTGCTCGATCGCCGCGCGCATATCCATCAGGCCGGTGTCGCCGCTGATCGGCCGCGCCTCCTCGCGCACGAACTTCATGCCGTTGTAGTCGGGAGGATTGTGGCTCGCGGTCACCATGATGCCGCCGTCGAGCTTCTCGGCGAAGGTCGCGAAGTACGCGCCTTCCGTCCCCCACAGCCCGATGTCGAGCACGTTGACGCCGCAGTCCATCAGGCCGCGCTTGAGGGCTGCGGCCAGCTGCGGGCTCGAGAGGCGGATGTCGTAACCGACCGCCACCTGGCGCGGCTTGACGAAGGCGCTGTAGGCACGGCCGATGTCATAGGCGAGCGCCTCGTTGATCTCGTCGGGAATGCGCCCGCGTACGTCGTAGGCCTTGAAGCAATCGAGATTACGCATGGCCTTCAGCTCGTCGTCCCTTTGCGTCCGTAGGCGTCCTCGAAGCGCACGATGTCATCCTCGCCCAGGTACGACCCGGACTGCACCTCGATGATCTCGAGCGGAATCATGCCCGGATTCTCGATGCGATGCTTGACGCCGATGGGGATATAGGTCGACTGGTTCTCCTCGAGCAGGAACACCTCCTCGCCGCGCGTGATGCGCGCGGTACCGGCGACCACCACCCAGTGCTCGGCGCGGTGGTGATGCATCTGCAGCGACAGCGTAGCGCCGGGCTTGACCTTGAGGCGTTTCACCTGGAAGCGCGCACCGTTCTCGATGCTGTCGTAGCTGCCCCAGGGGCGGAACACCTCGCGATGCAGCGAGTGCTCGTAGCGGCCGCGTTCCTTGAGCTGCAGCACCAGCTTCTTCACGTCCTGCACGCGGCTCTTCGGCGCGACCAGCACGGCGTCCTTGGTCTCGACCACCACGTGGTCCTCGAGCCCGACCGCGGCCACCAGCCGGCTCTCGGCGTGCAGGTAGCTGCCGCGGGTATCCTCGCTCAGCACGTCGCCGTGCGTGACGTTGCCGTGGGCGTCAGCTTCGCTCGCCGCGTGCAGCGACGACCACGAGCCGACGTCGCTCCACCCGGCCGCGAGCGGCACCACCACCGCGTCCGCGGTCTTCTCCATGACGGCGTAGTCGATCGAGTCCGCCGGGCACTTCTCGAAGCTCGCCGCCTCGATGCGGGTGAAATCCAGATCCGCGCGCGCGGCCCGAAACGCCGCCTCGCAGATGCGCGCCATCTCCGGGGCGAAGCGGGCGAGCTCCTGCAGGTAGCGGCGCGCGCGGAACACGAACATGCCGCTGTTCCAGTAGTAGTCGCCCGAGCTGACGAACTCGCGCGCCGCGGCGGCGTCCGGCTTCTCCACGAAGCGCGCGATCGTAAAGGCGCCGCCGCTCGGTGCGCCGCGCTGAATGTAGCCGTAGCCGCTCTCGGGCTCGCTGGCGACAATGCCAAAGGTCGCGAGCTTGCCTGCCTCCGCCGCACCGAGCGCCACGCGCACCGCGCGCTGAAACGCCGGCACGTCGTGAATCACGTGATCAGCCGGCAGCACCAGCAGCACCGGGTCGGCGGCGGCGGCATCCGCGCTGAGCCCGACGAGCGCGGCGTGGGCGGCAAGGGCGATCGCCGGCGCGGTGTTGCGGCCGAACGGCTCGAGGATAGTGGCGCGCGGCGTGACCTTGAGCTGCCGCAGTTGCTCGGCCACCAGGAAGCGGTGCGCCTCGTTGCACACGATCACCGGCGGGGTGGCGCCCAGGCCCTCCAGGCGCAGCACCGTCTGCTGCAGCATGGTGCGCGGACCGGTGAGCGCCAGCAGCTGCTTGGGATACAGCTCGCGCGACAGCGGCCACAGCCGCGTGCCGGCGCCGCCGGAAAGAATGACTGGAGTGAGCATCGTGGCGACCTTGCGCGGCGCTTTCAGGCCGCGGCCAGCAGCTTGCCGCGGCCGACGGCGTAGTAGGTGAGGCCGAAGCGGCTCACCATGGCCGGATCGTAGAGATTGCGGCCGTCGAATATCACCGGTGTTTTGAGCAGCTCGCGCAGCCGCTCGAAGTCCGGGCTGCGGAATTCCTGCCACTCGGTGACAATGGCGAGGGCATCCGCGCCCTGCACCGCCTCGTAGGCGTTGCGTGTCAGGGTGAGTCCGGCGACGCCGGCGTACAGGCGCTGCGCCTCGGGCTCCGCCACCGGGTCGTAGGCCCGCACCGCGGCGCCGGCCTTCAGCAGCAGATCGATGAGCGTGCGCGCCGGGGCCTCGCGCATGTCGTCGGTGTTCGGCTTGAACGCCAGGCCCCACACCGCCAGCGTGCGGCCCGCCAGCCCCGCGGTGAAGTGCCGTTGCATCTTGCGGAACAGCACCTCCTTCTGCCGCGTGTTGACCGACTCGACCGCGTTCAGCAGCTGCGGCTCGTGGCCGGCCTCGTGCGCCGAGCGGATCAGCGCCTGCACGTCCTTCGGGAAGCAGGAGCCGCCGTAGCCGGTGCCGGGGTAGATGAAGCTGTAGCCGATGCGCGGATCCGAGCCGATGCCGATGCGCACCTTCTCGATGTCGGCGCCGAGGCGCTCGGCGATGTTCGCCAGCTCGTTCATGAAGCTGATCTTGGTGGCGAGCATCGCGTTGGCGGCGTACTTGGTGAGCTCCGAGGAGCGGATGTCCATGACGATGAGCCGGTCGTGATTGCGGATGAACGGCTCATAGAGCGCGCGCATCAGCTCGGTGGTGCGCGGATTGTCGGTGCCGATGACCACCCGGTCGGGCTTCATGAAGTCGCCGATGGCCGCGCCCTCCTTCAGGAACTCGGGGTTCGACACCACGTCGAACTCGACCTTCGCGCCGCGCTCCTCGAGGGTGCGCGCGAGCTGCGCGCGCACCTTGTCGGCGGTGCCCACCGGCACGGTCGACTTGGTGATGACGATGCAGTAGCGGCTCATGTGGGTCGCGATGCTGCGTGCCACGGCGAGCACGTACTTCAGATCCGCCGAGCCGTCCTGCCCGGGGGGAGTGCCGACCGCGATGAGCTGGAACAGCCCGTGCTCGACGGCCCTCGCGGCCTCGGTGGTGAACTCCAGTCTGCCGGCCTCGGCGTTGCGCCGGATCAGTGCCTCGAGCCCCGGCTCGTGGATCGGCACGTCGCCGCGTTTCAGCCGCTCGATCTTGGCGGCGTCCACGTCCACGCAGATCACGTGATTGCCGGCATCGGCGAGGCAGGCGCCTGTCACGAGGCCTACATAGCCCGAGCCGAATATGGTGACGCGCATGAGTTAAGTTCTTGAGTGATAAGGGAGAAAGTGACAAAGCCTAAAGGAAGCCCGCGCACGGCTCAAGCACCGAAGGTGCAGTCTGCAGACGCGGCCTCGATTAGGCGAGCGGGTTCTGCCCCTGCGTGGGTTTAGCCGCTTCCGAGAGGCGCCGCTTGGCCGCGAAGTCGGCGACCTTGGCGGCCGGCGCGTGCGGCAGCACGGCCTTGCGCGTCCAGACGTAATCGCGAATTTCCGCGTCCGCCTGGTACTCGGCGACGGCCTCGGTGAGCAGCGCGAGCGCGCGGTGACAATCGAAGCTCGCCAGCGCCACGAGCAGTTCGTTGAGGATCTGCTGCATCTTGAGCCACGACAGCCGGTGCTCCATGGCGCGCATGATCATCGGGTGGTCGGTGCCGGTCACGTTCGAGCCGATCAGCAGTTCCTCGAACAGCTTCTCCGCCGTGCGCAGGCCGGTGTACTCGATCTCGATGTCCCCGTCGGGATTGTGGACGTCGCGCACTGTGAGTCCCATGAGATTCACCAGGCGCCGCGCGAGGTCATCGATACGCACCGGTCGGCCCATGTCGAGCACGAATACATCCCCGCCCTTCGCCATGGAACCGGCCTGCACCACCAGCTGTGCCGCCTCCGGTATCGTCATGAAGTAGCGGATGACGTCGGGGTGGGTCACCGTAATCGGTCCACCACGCCGGATCTGCTCCTGGAAGAGCGGCACCACGGAGCCGGAGGATGCCAGCACGTTACCGAAGCGCACCATGCAGAAGCGGGTGTGCGTGGTGCGCTCCTGCAGAGCCTGCAGCACCAGCTCGGCCAGGCGCTTGGTGGCGCCCATGACATTCGCCGGGTTCACCGCCTTGTCGGTCGAGATCAGCACAAAGGTCTCGACCCCTGTCTCGAGCGCGGCTTCCGCCGTGTACCAGGTGCTGATGACGTTGTTGTGGATGCCCTCGACCACGTTGTGCTCGACGATCGGCACGTGCTTGTAGGCGGCCGCGTGGTAGACCGTCTGCACGCCGAAGGTCGCGAGCACCTCGCGCACGCGATGGCGGTGGTGCGCGTTGCCAAGCAGCGGCACGATCTCCGCGTCGAGCTTCTCGTGGACTGAGACCTCTTCGAGCTCGCGCTGGATGTTGTAGAGCGCGAGCTCGGACATCTCGAACAGCACCAGGCGGCTCGGCCCGAGCCGTATGATCTGGCGGCACAGCTCCGAGCCGATCGACCCGCCCGCCCCGGTCACCAGCACGCACTTGCGGCGGATGCAGGAGCCGAACAACTTAGGCCGTGGCGGCACCGGGTCGCGGCCGAGCAGGTCGCTCACGTCGACGTCGCACAGATCGTTGAATTGCGCCTTCCCGGAGATGAGGTCCGAAAGGTTGGGCAATGACTGAACGTGGACGCCGAGCGGCTCGAGCTGGACCAGGATCTCGCGCCGCCGGCGGCGCGAAACCGAGGGCAACGCCAGCAGGATGCGGTCGATGCGCCGCTGCCTCACCAGGTCTTTCAGCGACTCAGGACTGTAAACGGCGAGGCCGTTGATGCTGCTGCCTTGCAGCGACTTCTTGTCGTCAATGAACGCCACCGGCTCGAAGTCCGGACCGCCGAGGAGTGCCGAGCACACGCGCGCGCCGGCGTTCCCAGCCCCGTAGATTGCCACACGCGCGGCGGTGCCCCTGGCCCCGGAGCGGCGCAGGAACAGGTAACGCGCCACGAAGCGGCTGCCTCCCACGTAGGGCAGCGCCAGCGCCCAATAGATCCCGAGCGCCGACAGCGGAATCTGGTGATGCGCGACCAGGCGGTCGAATGCAGCCAGCACCAGCACCGAGAGACTCACGCCGGCAATGACCGTGGTCATCGCCTTGAGTCCCATGAAGCGGATGACCGCACGATACAGCCCGAAGACCCAGAAGAAGAACAGCGCCGATACTATCGCCACCGCGAAATGGGCAAAGGTCCGGTCCAACAGTGGGTCGAGGCGGTCGAACTTCAGTGCCAGCGCGGCCCACAGGGCCGTCGGAATCGCGATGGCGTCCGCCGTCGCCATGACGAGACGTTTGGTTTCACGGGGGAGCGCGAGGATCGCGGCGGCAGCCGAGTTGCCCCAGGACGCAGGCCTTCTGGCTGCGCTTTTTTCCCTCATGCCACCTCCACCCTTGGACCCGTTTCGTCACCTTCCCTATGGACGCTGTCAGCGGGTCGGTCGCAAATTGGCCGTTATTGTAAAGCAATCAGCAGGGTAAGAGACAACGGCCGTGGTAATCGACGGCGCGTTACATTGCTTTACTGCAACGTCTCCAGCCCCAACGCCATACGCCGACCTCGGTTGACGCACCACGGGCACTCGCTGGTGTCAGCAGACCGCGTTCACGCTGGGTTCATGAACCCACGGATTGCGCCTCCTGGCGGCCTGCGCCCACGGCAAGGGCGAGGATGGCGAGCGGCGCAAATGCCACGATCACCGCCATGACCGCGTAGCTTGGCCGGTGGGCCGCGATGAGCGCGGCGGGCAGCAGCCACAGGAGATCCACGGTCAGGAACGCAACGGTGACCTTGCCGTGGCTACGCCAGCGCCGCGCGAGCCACTGATACGCATGGCTGCGGTGGGCCTGATGAACGCGCTCATTTCTCAGGGTCCGGCGCACCAGCGTCACTGTGGCGTCGACGAAGAATGCGCCGCCGAGGATCAGCCAAACCCAAAGGGCCGCCGGATTGTCCCGCGTGGCCGCTACGGCCAGCACCACGATCACGTAGCCGAGGTAGCCCGAGCCGACATCCCCGAGAAAGATGCGGGCGGGCGACCAGTTCCACACCAGGAATCCGCCGCAGGCGGCAGCGAAGGTCAGCGCCGCCGCGCCGATCCCCGCGTTGACCGAAAGCGCCAGACTTGCGGCAACCGCGACGAATATCGCCTCCGAGGCGGCGATCCCGTCAATGCCGTCCATGAAGTTGAACAGGTTGATCGCCCATACGATACCGAGGGCTCCAAACAGGTATCCCAGCCACCCGGACGTGAGCAGGTGAGTCCCAACACGCAGCGGCGGCAAGCCGCCCAGCCACCACAGTGCCCAGAGCGCGGCGGCGAAGTGCACGCTCAGGCGCACGGGGGCGGACGACGAGCGACGGTCGTCGATCAACCCAACAAGGGCTACCGCGATGCCGCCGCCGGCGAGCGCGTACAGCAGGTCCGGGCGGAGGATTCCGCGCAGCGCCAGTACCGTCAGACCCGCGGTGGTCACGAGCACGATCGCCACTCCCCCGCCGCGCGGCGTGGGCACGCCGTGGGAGCTGCGGGGATTCGGTACGTCGAGGACACCGCTGCCCACGGCGATCCGCCGCATGAGCTCGGTGAGCAGCGCCGCCGCAGCAAGGGCCGAGACGGGCAGCATCATCTCCAGCGACCATGCGGGCACCGTCATCGTGAGGTGCGCCCCTCGGACCGGTACCAGCCGACCGTTTGCGCCAGCGCCGCATCCATTGACAGCGGCGGCGTCCAGTCGAGCCGCTCGCGAGTCGACGCGATGTCGACAGTGAGGGAAGCGCACAGCCTGCGCATCTCGGCTCCCTTGCCGGCCAGTGCGCCCGCTAGTCGCAGCAGCGACGGCGGAGCCGACAGCAGCCGCGCACGCCGGCCCATGAGGTGCGCGAGACGCCGCACCAGCTCGGGCGTGGAGATATCCTCGCCGTCGGCGACCATCCACGTGCCGTTGACCGCCGCGGGATGATCCAGCAGACGCGTCAACAGATCGCACAGCGTCCACAGGCTCACCAGGCTGCGCCGGTTCCTGACGGCGCCCAGCGGCAATATGCGCTCGTGATCGATCCAGCGAAGCAGCCGCAGGAAGTTCGCGCCTACTCCCGCACCGTAGACCAGCGGCGCCCGTACCACGGCGGCTTGTAGCGAGGTGCGGGCCACGGTCTCCCACAAGCGTTGCTCGGCGAGCCATTTGGAGCTGCCATAGGCGTCGAGCGGCTGCGGCTCATCGGCTGCGGTGTAGGGGCGCTCGCCGCGCCCTTCGCCGTTGACCTTTACGCTACTCAGGTAGATGAAACGGCGGATGCTGCGTCGCGCCGCCTCCGCCACGAGCGCCTGCGTCCCCTCCGTGTTGGTTTCCATGTAGAGCCTCGAGTTCGCCGGACTATCGTAGAGTACATGCGTCCGGGCAGCGGCATGAATCACCAGCTCCACGTTCTCGAGTGCCGCCCCCCAGCGGGTTGCGCCGCAGATGTCTCCGGTTACCGTTTTTTCTGCGATACAGGCCGGCACGGCGCGATCGCTGCGCAGCGCCGCCCGCACCCGATATCCCGCCGCGGCGAGATTCTCGCACAGCTGCCGTCCGATGAAGCCGGTGGCGCCGGTGACCAGCACGCGTGTCATGTCGCCACCGTCAGGTGCCGCGGCGCGCCAGCGCGAGCACGTCGTCCGCCAGGGCTGCGCTGATCTGCGCGCGCGCGTACTTGGCCACGAATCCGGGACGCGGACGCTCTGCCAGGTCGAGCAACTCGAAGGCCCGCACGGCCGCCGCCGTGTCACACGGTGCGAACACGGCCGCATTGTCGATCTGCTCGCGGATGAAGTGCGCTGCGTAGCCGGCGACGCCGGCCAGCAGGGGCTTGCCGAGAGCCGCGTATTCGAACACTTTCGAGGGCAGGACTCTCTCGAACGCCGCTTGCCGCCCGAGATGCAGCAGCAACACGTCCGCCTGGCGATACGCACCGATGAGCTCCGCGCGCGGCACCGGCAGGCGCAGCTCCACGTTGTCCACCCCTGCCCGCTCGAGGGCCGCTGCCAGCGCCCGGCGCCGCCCGCCGTCGCCGATCACCACGAAGCGCGCGCGGCCCCGCAGCGCAGCCGCGAGCGGCGGCAGTATCTGATGCAGCCCCTGGCCTGCGCCGATGTTGCCGGCGTATACCACCGTGGCCACGCCCCCACGCGCCGGGCGCGCCGCAGCCGGCGCAGCCGTCATGAACTCCTCGTCGATGCCGTTGGTGAATGCGGCGAACGAGCGCTCGCCGTAGCGGCTGCGAAAATACTGCTCGAAACCTGGCGAAACGAGATTGACCCGATCCGCGCGCCCGATCGTCCACGACTCGAGCGGTGCGAACAGCGAGCGTGCGATGCGCGCCGCCACCGGCGGCAGCACCTGCGCAATCGTGTCCACGAAGATGTCACGGATGTCCAGGTAGAGCCGCGCGTGCTTGCGGCGCGCGATCCACGCGCCCAGCGCAGCGGTCATCAGGCGCGACGATGTCGCATACACCAGGTCGTATTCCTGCCCGGCGACCGCCGCGATCGCGCCGCGTGCAAAGGCGGCGAAGGCGCGCGACTGGCCGCGAATGTCGCTGTGGTGCGCCGGCAGCGCGATGCGGCGTATCGCGACTCCGGCAGTCGTCTCGGTGTGCGCCGCCTCGCGGGAGAAACTCGCGTAGCGATTGGGCGCCGTCGTCACCACATCGATCGCGGTGCCGGAGGGCGCGCGCTCGCACAGCGCCTTCACCAGCGCGACCGTACGGAACGAGCCGGCGCTGAGGTCGGGACTGTAGTAGAAGCTGAGAACCAGGAGCCGCACCGTCTTCAACCCCACTGCAGGTGCGTGGCGAGCGTGTTCCCGGCGAACCGCGCCACGACACAGCGGTGCGCCACCGCGAGGCCGAACTCCGGGTACCAGTGACAGGGGCGCGCCTCGACGGCAGCGGCGCCCGCGAAGGTCATCCGCGTGCACGTGCCGTCCGTGCCGGTCAGCTCGAGCTCGCGCTCGCTCACAACCCGCACGCCGACGTCCGGATGAAGATGAAAGTGCGCCGCGGCGGTACGGAAGTGGCCGCTGACGCGATCTCCGATGTGCAGCGAATGCTCCTCCAGGTGCCACCGCCGCCAGTGCTCGTTGCGTCCCGGCAGCCGCCGGTAGCCATCGTGACTGCCGGCGATCAGCGCCCCGGAGGGTGTCGCGTGCGCAGCCCGCAGGCGCGCCCGGGCGCGACGCGCGACGCGAAATCCCCCCCAGACTTCGCTCGAATCCTGGTCGTCCACGATCACCGTGTTGTGTGCGGCGGTACCCCGCTGTCGTTGCCGCTCCAGGTCCGTCCCATACCGCGAAGTGCCTGAATTGACTAACACGCGTCGTCCCGCGAGGCTCAGCTCGAAACTCAGCGTATCCGCGTGCGCATGACCAGGCTGGTAGTCCGGTCCCAGCGGTGCGCAGTCGCACACCAGGTACGCCGGGCCGGCGAGCGCGCGTACATAGCCGCTCGGCTCGAGCGCCGTCAGGCGCTCGCGTGGATCGGCAACCGCCTCGAGACCGAGACGCGCGGCGAACGCCTCGAGCGCCGCGGATGAGGGTGCGATCTGGAAAGCGGCATCGTTGAAGAAAGCGAGCTGGCCATCCGGGTGAGTCATCACCTTGAGCCAGTGCCGCATGCGCCCGATTACCGCGAGCCAATCGGCAGGCGGCGCCCGCCCGTAGGCACGCAGCAGATTGACGAGATCAAGCAGGTCCTCGAGTACGAAGGCGTGGTACATCGTACTGCGCTCGAAGTGCCCGCCGTCGGACAACACCTGCTCGCGCAATTCGCGCTCGATGATATGCATGCCGCGGGAATACCAACGTTCGGCCTCGGGTCCGGCGAAATACAGCCCAGCGTGCGCCAGCGCCTTGGCGTTGGCGAGCAGGTGATTACCCAGCAGGTGATATTCCAGCCGGCCGCGGAGCCAGCGGGCCTGGACGGCCAGGCTCGAGCGGCACGCTGCGGGCAGCTCCTCGCCGCGCAGCGTCCACTTCACCCAGTTGACGACGCGGCGCGAGAGCGGAAAGGGCTCCCAGGCGTCGCCGTGTCCCGCTGGGTTCTCGGCCACCCAGCGCTCGAGCAGCTGGCGGTGCCAGAGACGACGCGCCGTCGCCTCGCGGGCATTCAGGTCATCGAAGTAATGCAGGTTGTAGATCCACAACTTGTCGACGCCGCGTGGTTGCCAGTCGCCGGCCGCGCAGCAGTCGCGCTCAACGTTGAGGAAGCGAAACCGCCCGGCGGCCACGAGCGCAGGCGTGCCGGCCACCGGCGCCTGGTAGGCGCCCGCCACCGCCCGTGTCGCCGGCGCCGGGCGCGTGTCGGCCCGCGGGCGATGCAACCCGAACCAGGCGCGCGCGATCACCTGAGTGGGCCGCAGATACTGCAGCGTACGTAGGTAGCGCAGCACGGTGCTCAACCGCGCGCTACCTCGGTCCGCGCATCCGTCGCGGCCATCACTCGATCCCCAGCTCGAGCGCCAGCAGTCCCTCGTACTCGTGCAGAGCCGTCTCGCTCTTGCGCAGGGACGTGCCGGACGGTAGCGCCAGCCAGAACTCCCCCGGGCCGCCCGCGCGCGTGAGGTTGCCGGTGGGCGCCGCGATGGCGTGCAGTCCCTCCTGGCGGGACAGTGCCATCGCCCGCGGCATGTGCGCCGCGGAGGTTACCAACAGCACCGTGGCATCACCCACCTGCGCGCGCAGGGCGCGAATCTCCTCGCCGGTGTTGCCCGCGCTATCGCTGAGAATCACGGCCGCCGCCGGCACGCCCAGCGCAGCCGCCGCAAGCGCGTAGCCGCGCGCGACCGGCGGCTGGTCCCGAACCGGACCACCCGACAGAATGAGTCGCGCGCCCGGCAGCTGGCGGAAAAGTCGGATGCCCTCGGCCAGGCGGACGACGCCAATTCCGTCCAACGCAGCCGTCACTGGCAGGGCCTCCCGCGGAGAGTAACCGCTGCCGAGGACGGCAACGTACCGCGGGGCGGATGACAGGGCCGACGCGTCGAGGACCGCGGAATAGCGCGTCTCCAGAGGCCGGAGCAGACCGTTGGCGATCGGACCAACGGTTGCAGCCAGGGTAACAATGATGCCGCCGCCGATCAGCGCGCCAGCAACTCGCCGGCGCCCGGTCAATTTAAGCAGCAGCCCCGTGCAGACCAGGATCAGGCTGATTGGCAGCGGCATGAGCCAGATGCCCAGCGCCAGTTTCAAGGTCGACATTTCGTGCCACCGGTCAGAGGCGGAGTGTCCGTCGCGCTTCGAGCCTCGGCGTCAGCTGACCGGCAACTCCGCAGCTCTCGCGCGTGAAAGGATTTTCAGCAAAGCCGCGAGGCTCATGCGCTCCCTGAGTCTGGCCCGATAAAACGGGCGAGCAGCAGGAGATCCTCCGTCCGACCGTCCAGCATGAAGTGCGCCTTGCGACAGCCTTCGACCGCGAAGCCCGCCTTGCAGAATGCACGCACACTCCCGACATTCGAAGCATAGCAGCCCGCCGTAAGCTTGCGCAGACCCAACTCCTCGCAGGCAATGTTCGCCATCAGGCCGATCGCTTCGGTCGCAATACCCCGGCCCCAGGCGGCACGATCTCCCACCATGATGCCGATCTCGCCGAGACCGTGATGGCGATCGACGGGCCCGAGTTTGATGTTGCCGACGTGTCGGTCGAGCAACAGACTTCGGATGCCGAGGAACAGGGTCACGGCACTGGCCAGGGCGGTCGCTACAAACTGCCGCGTCGAGTCCAGATCCGCCACCGCAAAGCGGCTCTCCAGGTAACGGTTGACCTGGCCATCGTTCAGCCACCGAACGTATGCATCGGTCACCTGCCCGGGCTCGAGCAGAAACAGCTCGACGCCGGCGCCGCGCCATCGGGGCGTAGACTCACGGTGCATCAGGTTTCCATCCGTATGGGTACGCCGGCATTGCGGATGTGCGCGCGCGTCTGCATGGGATTCTGGTCACGAAAACAGAAGAACGTGCCGGCAGCGACCGCCTCGGCTCCGCCCTGCTGGAACCCTTCCACGAAATGCTCGGCGCGCCCGCAGCCTCCAGAGAGGATGATCGGAATTGGCACGGCGTCGGCGACTGCCCGACCCACCGCGCAGTTGAGCCCCTCCCCAGTGCCATCGCGGTCCGCGTCGGTCAGAAGGATCTCCCCGGCTCCGGCCCGTGCGGCCCGAACCGCAGATTCGACCACACCGAGCTCCAATCGCTCGCTCGCGCCACGCAGATAAATCATCGCACTACCGCCCGGATCGGTGCGGAAATCCATGGAAACGACGACGCACTGCGTGCCGAACCGGCTTGCCGCCTCACTGATGAGCTGCGGCTGCAGGAACGCCGCCGTGTTGATGCAAACCTTGTCCGCGCCGCGCTCGAGGAGGCGTGCGAAATCCTCGAGCTTACGAACACCGCCGCCGACCGTCAGCGGCATGAAGGTCTCGGTCGCGAGCCGCTCGATCAGTACAAGCAGCGTGTCGTCGTCGCCGCTGACCATTGGATCAATATTCAGCACCGCCAGCTCGTCGGCGAGCTGAGCTTCGTAAATCTTCGCCTGCGAGACCGGATCGCCGATATCGAGCGCCTCGCGGTAGTGCCGCGTGGTGACGAGCAGCGGCCGCGTCGTTGCCCCGACGCGCCGTCGCTTGATCAGCAGCTTGGGCACCAGGCGTTTCTTGAGACGTGTCGAGCTCACTGGCAAAGGAATGCGCGCAGAAACCGCAACCCCGCAGACTGGCTTTTTTCCGGATGAAACTGCACCGCGGTGATGTTGTCGCGCCGGATCACTGCGCTGAACCGTGAACCGTGGATGCAGTGGCCCACGATCATTCCATGGCGCGGTACTTGATAGGCATATGAATGGTCGAAGTAGAAATCGCCCGGACTTCCGCCGGCAAACTCGCCATATGGGAATTCGAAGTCGACCGTATTCCACCCCACATGAGGCACATGGATCCCGGCGCCGCCCGGGATCAATTGCACCGCACCCCCAAGCCAACCGAGACCCTGGGCGCCAGGCGACTCGTCGCTCCCGTCCGCCAGCAGCTGCATGCCCACGCAAATACCCAGCAAGGGACGCCTCTGCTCGAGCGCCCAGCGGCGCAAGCAACCTTCAAGTCCGCTGGCGCGCAGACGTTGCGCACAGAAGCCGAAACTGCCCACCCCTGGGAGCACGACGTGCGAGCAGCCGGCGAGGTCGTTATCCGCGCGAATACGGCTGGTGCGGGCACTGAGGTGAGCGAACGCGTTTTCGATCGACTGAATGTTGCCCGCCTGATAGTCCACGATACCCACCATCTGGGCACTGCCGGAATTGGTCATCGATCGACTTCCCTTCCGGCCTTGCGCGCACGCCACCGGGCAATGACCTCCTGTGCGTCGACTCGCGCCATAGCGCCATCCCGGCTCCAGCGATCGAGATCCGGGACCGGCTCGCCCGGTCGCGTCTGCCGCGGATCGTGGACGTACGGAGTTATCTGGTGGCTCATGGCGATCTCGAGAAATTCCTGCTCGGTCATGCCAACGAACTCCAGGAACAGATCGAGACTCGGCGGCCGGCGTCCCTCGAATTCGACGATCAGCTGGTCGCCCTGCTCGCGGGTCATACGTCCATTGCGGATGTCCATGGCCACCAGATGAGAAGGTCGCGAGTACCCGCGCTTGATGTACTTGATGTAGTCCCGTACCCCCTGCATGTAGCACTCGATTTTCTCGTACTGGTAGGCTGGCGGCACGTTTTCGACCAGGTCGCCACGCCAGCCGAGCTCCTTCTCGATGATCTGCGACTGTTGCCGTACGTTCCACGCGATATAAGAGCCGAGGCAGACCGAGCGGTAATTGAGAGCGCGCAGTTCCTTGAGCGGCGGATACGAATAAGGCTTCAGCTCGCGCGCATCGAGACTGCCGCCAAGTCGTACAAACATGTCGTCGGCGCTGATTCCCAGATTGACGTAGCGATTGAAGCGCTTATCGTCGACCTCCTCGGCCTGTTCGTAGCTGAAATAGGCCGTGTACTCGGCGGAAGGCTCACCCCACAGGATGAGTGGCACCTTCTTCTCGAGCGCGATCCACATGGGATAGGAGAAAATTCCCGTGTGGCAGTGCCAGCAGAAGTCGCCTTTCTCCAGAAAGGACTGAAGCATCAGCCTCTGAACGATACGCCAGTTCGGCGTGAAGGTCAGAAAATCCACGCCGAGCCGCCGCATGGTCCGCTTCACGTTTTCTTCCAGATTCGGCCGCAGGAACCCGTGGTCGAAGCGGACGACCAGAGGTTTGATTCCGTATTCCTTCACGAGATAGTACAACGTCCAGGTGCTGTCCTTGCCGCCGCTGAAAGGCACGATGCAGTCGTAGTCGTGCTTGCCGCGATACTCCTCGATGAGTCCGTCAAGCGTCTTCTTGTTGGCCGCCCAGTCGATTCGCTCGTGCTTGAACTCATGCTGGCGGCAGATGTTGCAAACGCCCTCGGGATCGAACGCAATGGTTTCATGCGTTTCGGGCAACCCGCACCGGACACAGCGTTTCATTCTCTCGCTCCAGACATTCGAGGTGGCGAGCACCGCCGCCGGGCGCATTCACAGCAGAGATAACGCGACGCACCCGTCCCGGCAGCCCCACGCGGATGCGTCGACCCTGATGACGCAGGGCAGCCGTGCAATAGTAACCGGGAGCTGCTGACATACCGCCGCCTCGTGCGGACAGCAGCGCGCGCGGAATTCTGTGGTGGCGACAGCGTCGCGTCAAGCCATCAGCGGATACCCGCTAGCGGGGCAGCACAGCCTGCGCAAGTAATTGTTTTATTTGTTCATTACCCGTCTTTGTACCTGGACCTGCAGGCACCCCCGTGGTCGCAACGCGCCTCATTCCAGACCATCTGAGCGGGCGGCTCGTGCCCGTGCGCGGCGACGAGAACTCCTGCCTGCTGCGATCATCTCACTGAATCGGCAGCATCAGGAGGCGCGTCATGGATACGGAAAAGACGACGGCAACTTCCCCGGGTGAAGGCTCGCGCCGCAAGTTCCTCGGCGACGTCGCCGCAGCGCTCGCGGGCTCATTCCTGCCGCTGGGTCCGGCACTCGCGGCAGGCTATGAGCAGACAGGTGCGACCGAGGGCACGCCCGGCGCGGCCGGGGCTTCGTACCCGCCGGGCGACGTGCGTCACTACGGCATTGTTCCCAATGTCACCGCAGCGGCGTCAGCGAATACCGCAGCGCTCAAGGCACTAGTCGATCCGGCAGGCACCTTCACCGGGGCGCTGTTCTTTCCGAACACCACCGGCTCGGACGTCTACTACTTCAACGATCTCATCGCGTTTCATGACGGGATTCACCTCGATCTGCAGAACTCGACCCTTAGCTTCACCAAGAACGGAGTCAAGCGCGATTCGGCCAGCGGTTTCATTCACGCCATTCGCGATTTTGTCATCGAAAACGGCGCAATCGTTACGAATTATGTGTTCAACGGTGGCTACAACACCGGCAACGCGCTGGCGTTCGGTGGCCGCGGCAGTGATACCGCCCTGTTTCCGAATCTCTACGACCGGATGCTCTCGGCACCGCTGGGCAGCATTGTTGTTCGCAATCTGCGCATCAGCGGGGGAACGACCGGTGCGAATGCCCGTGGAATCTTCATGCTCGGCGGCTTCGATGGCGTGACCATAGATAACCTCTGGATCGACGGGCGGAATCAGCTGGAACAGGGGATTTACTACGAGTTCGGCTGGGCCACCAACGAAGCAAGGGAACAGGAGCGATACACGGCGCACGCGACGAATTTCCGCGTCACCAATCTGACTGTCACGAATGTGACTAACGAGGCCTTCGGCGCGATGGGTGCTTTCGACATCGTCATTGACGGTCTGCGTGTCAGCGAAGTCGGGGATGTCTGCCTGGTCGGCAGCGGCGAGTCCCTGTATTTCAGGCCGTGGATACCCTCGGGGGACCGTGGCAAGCGCCCGAGCTTCACCGTGCGCAATGTCGTCGGGGAGTCGATCCGCAACCTCGGCATCCAACTCACCGGCGCCAGCAGCATCTCGGGTTCCTACCTGGACAATCCGCCGGCGCATGACAATCCGTCCGGCATTGGTCCGGATCGGCAGTCCGACCTGATCGATTTCGTTCTCGACCGGTTCACGCTTACCGGTTCGTCCAAAAACTACGGGATCGCGACCTCGGCCGCACGCGCACAGATCAGCAACGGGACCCTGACGGGCTTCCAGCGCGGGATTGTCACGACCCAGGAATGCACCCAGTTCGTCATCGAAGCGGTCAAGGTTTTTGATAGCGCAAGCTTCGGAATCCAGGTCGGCCAGGGCATCACGCTCCATACACCGCCGCGGCGCGCCGCCGGCACTATCCGCAACTGCGTCATCGCAGGCAGCGGTGCTGCCGGCAACTGCCCCGGGCTCTTTGTGAGCACTACACAAAGCTGCCTGATAGAGGGCTGTCGCTTCGGCTACGTCACGGCCGTTGATAGCAGGAGCGAGACGACGCAGACGCAGGCGGTGTCAGTGGCTGCCGATGCGTCAGGGGTCGTGTGTCGCAACAACTACGTGGCCGCCACCGCCGCAGGGGCCGTTGCCTATGTTCTCGCAGGCAGCGGCGGACGCGACTGCCACATACAAACTCCGCGCGGCTATCAGACCAGGAGCGGAGCGTGGCTGCCGTAGCCAGCGCCCGCGCTGCCATTGTGTTTCTAGCGTCGCGCCGCCTCACCCAAAGCGATGGTGATCCGGCTGACTTCCAGGAGTTCGTCGATGGGAATGGGTGAGTCGCGCCCCTCGCGGATCGCCGTGAGGAACGCCGCCAGGCAGGCGCGCTGCCCCTTGTCCTGACGCCACAGGTTCATCGTCGTGAATCCGCTCCAGCCATAGGCGCGAAGCCTGCGGAAGTTGTCCAGCTGTAGAACGCGGCCCGAACAGAACGCCTCGATGCGCTCCTTCGGGAAAGACGCATGCCCATTCGAGAAATAGTGCAGGGTCCCCGTCGAGCCGTCCGTGAACTTGAGCGTAATGCTGACTTGATCCTCGCGCGCGCCGGCGGCGGCAGTTCCGGCGGTCGCAAGGTCCCAATGCCCGATCGGCGCCCCCGCGAGGAACCTCAGCAGATCGACGAAATGGCAGCCCTCGCCGATAATTCGCCCGCCACCGACCGCTGCCGCCTGTGTCCAGTGATCCGCGGGCACCGCACCGGCGTTGACCGTCACAATGAAGGACTTGGGCCCGGGTGCCGCCTGCAGCAGCGCCTTCATGCGCACGATCTGCGGCGCAAAACGACGGTTGAATCCCACCATCAGCAACGGGCGCTGCGGCCCTGGTGCGGCCTGCAACGCCGCCTCGATCGATTCGATCTCGCCGGCCGTTAAACCTAAGGGTTTCTCGACGAACACATGCTTGCCCGCCGCCAGTGCCTGCTGCACGAACGCTGCGTGCGTGTCGTGGCGGGTCGCAACCACCACGGTGTTGACTCGCGGATCGCTGAGCAGCGCCGCGGTATCGGTGGTCGCCGTGGAAAATCCGTACTTGTGCCCGAGACGCGCCGCGCTCACCCCGCCGTAACTTGCGATACCGAGGAGCCGGACGCCGCTGCGCGCCAGCGCCGGGATCAGCACGCGTGCGGCGTAGTTGCCCGCGCCCACTACTGCGACGCTCGGTTCGCCGGGGGCGCTCGCCGGCTCGGGTGCCAGCCGCACGGTGCGCGCCCCGGGTGCACCGAGCGAACGGGGCGGGTATTCGAGCAGGACTCCGAGGCTCGGCTCCTGCCCTGCGGCCAGCAGGTCGTAGGCGCGCGGCGCGTCCGCCAGGGCGAAGCGGTGCGTGATGAGCGGCAGCACGTCGAGCTGGCGCGACGCCAGCAACTCCAGGACTGCCGCGAAATTGCGCTGCTCGGTCCAGCGCACCAGCCCGAGCGGGTAGTCGCGGCCGCCCTGCTCGTAGTCGGGGTCGTGGCGGCCCGGTCCATAGGAGCAGGAAACCTGGAACGTCAGCTCCTTTTCATAGAAGTCGGCACGGTTGAGCTGCAGACCGGCGACACCGACCAGCACGATCCGCCCGCGTTTGCGGCACATACGGGCCGCCTGTGACACCGGCTCATCACTGCGGGTTGCAGCCGTGATCAGCACCCCGTCGGCGCCGCGGCCGCTGGTGAACGCGGCCGCGGCGGTTAGCGGGTCTTCGCCCTGACCCAGCTCGACGGTCGTCGCGCCAAAGCCGCGTGCCAGGGCGGTGCGCGCCGGGTCCGGGTCGATACCGAGCACACGGCAGCCGTTGGCCCGCAGCAGCTGCACCGTCATCAGGCCGATGAGACCAAGACCGGTCACGACAAACGATTCACCGAGGGTGGGCGCGGCGAGCCGCATGCCCTGCAAGCCGATGGCGCCGATCACGGTGAAAGCGGCGGCATCATCCGACACGGCCGCCGGGATGCGCGCACACAGATTGACCGGTACCGCAACCACCTCCGCATGCGGTCCGTTGGAGACCACGCGGTCGCCGGCCGCGAAGCCCGGCGCGTCCAGCGCGTCGTTCACCTCGCCCACGTTGCAGTAGCCCAGCGGCAGCATCTGATCCAGCTTGCTGCGCACGGCTGCCACCGTGGCGACGAGGCCGTCCGTGCGTACCTTGTCCATCACCTGCCGCACCCGCTCGGGCTGTCGCCGGATGCGCTCCACCCAGCCGGCGCGCCCGAATTCGATCAGCATCCGCTCGGTACCCGCCGAAATGAGCGAGCGCCGGGTCAGAATCCGCAGGCTGCCCGCAGACGCACCGGGCTCGGGAACCTCCGCCAGTACCGTCTTGCCGCTACCCAACTCCTGCAGGACCTGCCTCATACACTCTCTCGCGTCAGCGATCCACGAATCTGCGGCACCATAGCTCGAAGCACATCAGGGCGAAGATCGTATAACTGCCGTCTATGGTACCGGCCCGGTCGGCAGCGATGAGGCGCTGAACCGCCGCCGGATCGAAAAATCCGCGCCGCCGGAGCGCCGCGGCGTCCAGCGTGTCATCAACCGTGGGCCGCAGCTCCCGGCGCAGCCAGCGCCGCAGCGGCGCCCCGAAGCCCATCTTCGGCCGATAGATCACTTCGCGCGGCAGATACGGCTCCATGGCGTGCTTGAAGATGGCTTTGCCCACCCGGCCTTGCTGCTTCATGTTCGCAGGTACCTGCGTAGCAAACTGCACGACCTCCACGTCCAGCAGTGGCACCCGGACTTCGACCCCGACCGCCATGCCGGCGCGATCGGTGTAGTTCAGGTTGTGATCCGCGAGAAAATGCCGCGTCTCCAGAAACAGCATCCGCTGCAGTGGATCCCGTTCAGCTTCGATCTGCCGCAAGCTCTCGAGCAGCGGTGCAGCAGTGTCAACCGCCTGCACCTCGCGCGCAAATTCCGGGGAATACAACGCGCGGCGCACCGCTTCGGTACTCCACCAGAAGTACGATATCAGCCGCCGGTCCGGCTGCTCGCCGGCATATGCCAGCGCCCTGGCGGCGCGCCGCAGCGTTGGCCGGGACTGACCACGGGTCTGCCCGCCGGCGAGCGCGGCGGCGACCGATTGCACGGCGGCACGCATCGGGCGCGGCAGCCACGCCCAGCGTCGTTCGAGCGACAGCGCCCGGTGCCGCCGGTAGCCCCCGAACAGATCGTCCCCCCCGGCGCCCGACAACAGCACGGGGATGCCCATCGCGCGGGCACGCTCGGCGATCATCAGCGCGTTGATCGGCGCCGGGTCCGCCTGCGGCTCGTCCAGCAGTTCCACCATCTCGCCGAGCCGACTGATGGCCTCAGGCTCGATCACGACCTCCTCGAGCGCGACGCCCAGGTGCGCCGCCACCCGCCGCGCGTACGGCAGGTCGGCGCCCATGTCGTCGTTGTCGGCAGCCTCACCGTTCGCACCGCCGCGAAAGGCGACGGTGAAGCAGGTGATCGGCCGATCCGGCAGGGCGCGCCGCATCATCGCGACGACGGCGCTCGAGTCCAGGCCGCCGGAAAGGAAGGCGCCCACCGGTACATCCGCCACCAGTTGCCTGCGCACCGCCGCGGAGACGTGGTCCGCCAGCTCACGCGCCAGCACCGGCGCGCCGCAGGAGCGAGTCGTGCCATTGTAGGGAATGTCGTAGTACGACCACTGGCGCTGCACCCTGGCGGAGTGCACCAGCAGTGCCGTGCCCGGTTCCAGCTTGCGCACCGCCGCCAGCATGGTGCGGGGTGCCGGGGTCCACAGGTAAGCGAGCGTGTAGTGCAGCGCCTGCGCATCGATGTCGCGCGACATACCCGCATCGCACACCAGCGCCTTGATTTCGGAACCGAACAGGAAACCCTGCGTGGTATGCGCGTAGTAGAGCGGCTTCACGCCGAGCTGGTCGCGGGCGAGGAACAGACCGCCGCAGGGCATACCATCCGGCCGCCCGGCCGGGCGCGCATCGTGTATCGCGAACGCGAATATTCCGTTCAGACGCGCGAGCATCCCGAAGCCGTCGCGCTCGTACAGATGCAGCAGCACTTCCGAATCCGTCAGGGTACGGAATCGATGTCCCGCCGCGACCAGCTCCGCGCGCAGCTCGCGGTAGTTGTAGATCTCGCCGTTGAAGATGAGCGTGAGGCCGGTCTGCATCCCGCCGCCCGCGTCCGGCTCGACCGTCATCGGCTGCAGGCCGGCCGCCGACAAGTCGATGATCGCAAGTCGCCGGTGTCCCAGACCCGTGGGAGGCTGGCCGGCGGTCTGCCGCATCACGGTACCTGACCCGTCGGGCCCGCGATGGGCGACCGCCAGCGTCATGCGACCCAGCAGCTCGGAGCTGAAATCTCCCTGGAATCCGACAATGCCGCACATCGGCTTCAGTCAGCGGGCGGCGCTGCGCCCGCGGCCGCGCCTGTCGGCGGCACTGTCCCGCGCAGGACGATGCCGTGCGCGGTGTACTCGGTAGTCACCGCCTGAAGATTCGCCCGCCGCGCCCAGCGCCTGACCGTGCCGATGCGTACCGGGCGATCGTAGCGCGGCGCGAGCATGTCGAAGGTATCCAGATACGACCATTCCTTCAGCATGTCGCCCCCGAGGCCCAGTGGGCTGTAGTCCGCGACCAGCAGGCGCCAGTTGACGGCGTAGCCTTTGGGCAATCGGCGGATCAGCGACGCCAGCGGCCACATGAAGTTCACCCAGGCGCACACCCGTTGGTACAGCCGCTCGGGGTTCATGCGCCGGGTAAACGGCCGCACGTAGTACTTGGTGTGCAGGAATGCGCGAAACAGCGTGGCCTTGTAGATGTCAGCGCACAGCATACCGCCGCTGCGCAGTACCCGCGGCAGGGCCGCAAAGGCCGCGGCCGGATCGGGCGTGTGCTGCAGCATGCCGAAGCAGAATACCCGGTCAAAGGTTCCGGAGCGGAACGGCATGGCGAAGACATCGGCCTGAACGATCAGGACGTTGGCGCGCTCGCCGTTGGCCGCATAGTTCGCCTCCACCGCGTAGCTGTAATCGAGCGAGACCACCATCGCGCCGGTGTTGGCGGCCTGTTCCGTGAACCTCCCCGACCCGCTGCCCACTTCCAGGATCAGCTCGCCTCTCAGGTCCCGCGGCCAGCGGGTCTGGGAGACGAATCTCTGTTCCGACAGCGGCAGGCCGCAATAGCTGTCGTATTGGGTGCGGGCATGCCGCGTCCATTCCAGGCCGAAACCAGATGCATAGTTCTCGCGCGGCACGAAGCGGGGAATGCCACCGATGATCGGATACTCTCTGCCGCAGGCGGTGCAGATGAGCGTGCCTTCGGTCACCACTGCAGGCGTACCCGGCGCGGATTGCCGGCAGCGCAGATCTGCGTGGCAGTGCGGGCAGGCTAACAACGTCAAATGGTCGAGGTTCATCGTCGCTTTCACGACAGAAAGCGTCCGGACCACAGCGCCAGCTGCAGCAGCTTCCACAGCAGAAAGCCGCGATCGCGTGTGCCACTGCGATGCTCGTCCAGGGCCGTTACCAGCCGCGTACGGTCCAGGCGAAATCGGTCTACGAAGGTGCGATCGAGAATGTTAGCGCGGGCAAATGCGTGCAGCACGCCCCGCAGCCAGTGTTCGTACGGCACGCCGAAGCCGGTCTTCGGCCCATCGAGGGTCTGCGCCGGAAGCCGCCCGCGCATCGCGTCGCGCAGCGCGATTTTTCTTTGCGCGCCGCGAACCTTGAACTCCACGGGCAACCCGACTGCGAGAGCCGCCACACGCTCATCGAGCAGCGGCACGCGCGCTTCCAGCCCGTGCGCCATGGTCGCGCGATCGACCTTGGCAAGGAACTGCGACGGCAGCTGCAGCGAAATGTCGGTCAACAGCATCCTCTGAACCGGATCGGCGGCCGCGAAGCGTTGCGCGCTGCGGCGGAACGCCAGGAAGGGATCGGTGGCAGCCTCGAAAACCTGGCGCGCTTCGCGCGTCAGCATCGCCGTGGGTGGATCCTGCAGCGTCGCGGTGGTCAGCAGCAGCGCCATGCGCATTGCCGGATCAGGATGCCCCGCGGCGGCAACCATGCGCGCCAGGCGCGACGCCGCGCTTCCCGGCAGCGCGCGCAGCAGTCCTGGCAGGCGCTGCGGCCACAGCCGCCAGAATCTGGCGTGACGCAGAATGCCGTAGCGGCGATAGCCGGCGAACATTTCGTCGCCGCCATCTCCCTGCAGGGCGACCTTGACGGTGCCTTTGAGCCTCTGCGCCAGCAGGTACAGCGGGATATTCGCAGCGTCGGCGAACGGTTCATCGTGTGCGGCGACCAGTGCGACGATCACCTCGTCCAGCGCACCGCCACGCACGTGCAGCTCGTGGTGATCGAGGCCGAGTGCCGCGGCGACGCGCCGCGCCTTGGGCAGTTCCTGCACTCCACCCTGGTAATCGAAGCCGACCGCGTAACTGGCCAGTTGCTGTTCGCTGGCCATGGCAGCTGCTGCCGCGATACTGGACGAGTCGACGCCGCCGCTGAGAAATATCGCGACCGGCACGTCGCTGACCAACTGCCGGGCGACCGCGGCGTCGACGGCATCGCGCACGGCAGCGGCGGCCGTCTGGCGGTTGTCGAAGTGCGCCGGGCTCTGCAGCCACTCCTCGATCCGCCACCATGCTTCGATTCGCTCGACCCCCTGCTCGATGATGATGCGGTGGCCGGGCGCTAGTGAGCGCACTGCCCGATAGAGCGTGCGGTCCTCGAAGGCGTTGCCGTACCACAGGTATTCGGCCAGAGCCTGGTCATCGAGCCCGCGGTCGGGATCGATGCCGGCGAGCACCGCCTTGATCTCGGAGCCGAATGCCAGCTGCCCGCCCCGCCAGGCATAAAACAGCGGCTTGATCCCGAGACGGTCGCGCATCAACACCAACCGCTTGCGCGCGCCGTCCCAGAGCGCGAAGGCAAACAATCCCTCCAGGCGCGTGAGCCCTTCGAGTCCCCAGGCGTCGTACGCGTGCAGCAGTACTTCAGTATCCGAGTGACCGCGAAACCGTCGCCCCGAGTTTTCGAGCTCCTGCCGCAACTGCTGAAAGTTATAGGACTCGCCGTTGTAGACCACAGTGGTCGCGCCGAGAGTCATCGGCTGGGCGCCGCTCGCAGACAGATCGATGATGCTCAGCCGGCGATGCCCGAGACCTACCCCGTCTGCCACGAACCGGCCGCTGGAGTCCGGTCCGCGATGGGCGATGGTGTCCATCATGCGCTGCACGCGGCTCTCGAGCCCGGCGAGCGAATCCTCAACCCCGTACAGTCCGCAGATGCCGCACATCGGCGCACTCACTCCGCAGGTAGTGCAAGCGGCGCCAGGCGATGCGGATAAAGCGGATGGCGCTTGAGTCCGAGCGCCGGCTTTTCGATCACGCGCCAGGACACATATGCCAGAGCCACCGCCGCCGCGACCGCCAGCAGCACCGCCTTAAGCCCGGTGCTCCAGCCGTTCGCCAGCAGGAAGTTACTGACGGGCTGATGATAGAGATAGACACCGTACGACAGGTCGTTGCGCCGCAGTAAGCGCTCGCTCAGGGTGATCCCCGAGAACGCGGCTGCGAACGTCACGATGCTCAGTGCCGTGAACAGCGGGGGATTCAGTGAGTTTCCGAACCCCCACCCGGCCGCTTTCGTGCACACGAGTCCCAGCGCGCAATAGACGATCAGCACCGGGATGAACCGGCCGCCGAAGCAGCGTTGCATGAGAGTGAAGTTGCGCTGAAAAAAGACCCCCACCAGGAACATGTAGAACCACGGCGCGAAGGAGACGCCGGCCACGCGGTACCATAGTGGCCGCGAGTGTGCCGCGGTGATGTGCAGGTAGGCCTGGTTGGCGATCACGAACAGCGCTATCAGGGTGAGCAGCACGGCGTTAGCATGCCGCGCACTGAGCTGCCGCAGACCTGTCGCGGCGTACAGCAGGGGTACGAGCAGATAGAACTGCAGTTCGACGCAGATCGTCCATACGCTGCCGTTCAGAACGCCGACCCCGTAGTGGCGCATGAACGCCGGGTTGAAGAACTGACCGATGGATAGCTGCGCCGCGGCCCACAGCGCCAACGTCGTCGGCGGGACGCTGACGGTACGAAAGTATCCGCTCCACCACACCGAGGCGAGGGACAGCAGGAAGCACACCGCCAGCCCCGGGTAGATCCGCAGCCCGCGGTTCAGCGCGAATTCCCTCACCACCGGGTTCTTTTCGAACGACTTGCTGATCAGGAACCCGCTGATGAAGAAAAAGACCGGCACTCCGGGAAACATATCGGTGACGATGCGCACCGGCCAGGCGCGATCTGCCATGCCGAGATCGAGCAGCGTGTGCGTGAACGCGACCTGCAGCGCCGCGGCCAGCCTGATCAGGTCGAAATTGTTGGTCTTCGGCATGGTGCGCTGGCGCCGCCTCGGGTGATGGCGCGGCGTATCCCTGGCCCCCGTGCGACGGGATTCACTTCACGGCCTGGATGAGCAGGAACAGTCCCTGAGAGCCCGCGAATCTTCGCAGCAACGAGCGCGGCCAGATTGCGCGCGCCATCGACAGCACGGCGCCACCGTGACCCTGGCCGGCCGCCGATTCGAGCAGGTCGGCGTGCGTCAGATGGACGCGTATATGCACCGTGCTGAACGCAGCGAACAGACGCTCGGCCTCGCGCAGCGAATAGGCCTTGGTCCCCGGGCTCTCGAGATACCGCGCGTAGATCTGCCGCAGAGTCAGCCACGGTCGCAAGCGCAAC